>Ga0154354_1039_pt2 | contig 44723 bp, 40 predicted proteins | sample RifGroA2_FD_115882 | JGI IMG/M metagenome (GOLD analysis project Ga0154354, IMG submission 115882) | Rhodocyclales bacterium GWA2_65_19
GCCAGGGCACCATCAATGTGGGTGCTGGCAATATGCTTGCGAATTCCGGCGGCACGCTGCGCCCGGCGGGTGTTGGCACGGCGGGAACACTTGCCGTGACGGGCAATCTCGACCTGACGGGCGGCACCGTCGAACTTGATTTGGGTGGCACTGCTCCCGGCCTGTCGGACAAGCTTGCGGTCACTGGCAACGTGACTCTGGGCGGTACGCTGAATGCCAGCCTGACGGGTGGCTATGTACCGGTCAATGCCGACTCCATAACCATCGTGACCATGACCGGCACGGCGAGCGGCACCTTTGCCTCGGCGATTCTGCCCGCCAACATGGATGCCGGCTACAACCTGGCGGCGGGCGAGGCCTCGCGCCTGATCTTTTCGACGGTAGGCACCAAGACCTTCCTCAACACGGCCAGCGACCTGAACTGGGCGACCCCGGCCAACTGGTCGGGTGGCGCGGTGCCCGGCGCCGGCAATACGGCGCTCATCAGTTCAGGCTTCGCCGTCGCGCATCCCACAGGCAATGACACGATTGCCGCGCTCACCGTGAATAGCGGCAACTCGCTGGATATCTCCGGTGGCTCGCTGACCGTCAGCGGCACAACCACGGTTGGCGGCTCGCTCGCCGTATCGGGAGGCACGCTGGTCCTGAATGGCGCATCGTCGGTGCAAACCCTGGGCATGACCGGCGGCGCGCTGAATGGCAGCGGCAACCTGACAGTCGTCAATGGTTTCAACTACAGCAGCGGTAGTGTCGGACTCAGCGGCGCACTGGACGTGACCCACACCGGCAATCTGTTGCTGCCCGCGCTGGGATCGCTGAGCTCGCTGCTGGCCAACGCGACGGGAAATGTCACCCTGACGGGCGGCATCGCCGCGAGCGGTGCCGGCGACGCCATCGTTGTCGCCGCCGGGCAAGACTTCGTCGATAGCGGGAATCACCTGCTGACAGCGAGCAACGGGCGCTGGCTGGTGTATTCGCAAAGCCCGGCGACGATTGCCAAAGGCGGACTCACCTCCAATTTCCGGCACTACGCCAGCACGCTTGCAAGCTATGCGCCCGCCAGCGTCGCCGAAACCGGCAACGGCTTCATCTATTCGTCCGCGGCCGGGACGCTGGCCGTCACCGCCACCGCGACGGGCACGCCGAGCCACGTCTACGGCGACGCACCGAGCGCCAGCTTCGGCTATACGCTGACCGGTTTTGCCGATGCCGAGGATAACGCCGGGAATATCGGCATTGCGGGCTCACCCGTCTTCAATGTGCCGATACCGACGGCTGCCAGCGATGCGGGCAGCTATAGCGTGAGCTATGTCAGCAACTTGTCGAGCAGCGTCGGCTACACCTTCGGCGCAGGAACGGGACTGGCCTACACCGTCAGCCAGGCTCCGCTTACCATCACGGCGAACAATCAGGGCAAAGTCTACGGCGACGTTCTCAGCTTTGCCGGCACCGAATTCGCCGCCACCGGCCTGAAAAACAGCCAGACCGTGGGCGACGTTACGGTGGCCAGCGGCGGTGCGGCAGCCATTGCCGACGTTGGCAGTTCGCCCTATGTCATTACTCCCAGCGCCGCAAAGGGCGGCAGCTTCAATTCCGCCAATTACAGCATCACTTATGTCGACGGCGCGCTGGCCGTTACAGCGCGACCACTGACGGTAAGCTTTACCGCGCCGACCAAGACCTACGACGGCAATCCAGCGGCATCGGTCGGGGCATTTGTGCTGAACAACGTGGCCAACGGCGACTCACTCGGATTGCTCGGAACCGCGACTGCGGCGTATGACACCCGCCATGTCGGGGCCGCCAAGATCGTGAGCTATAACGCGCTTGGGCTTTCCGGCGGCGCTGCTGCCAACTACAGCCTGCCTCCGTCCGCTAACGGTACCGGCGCCATCACGCAACTGGCCAGCGTGGTGTGGACCGGAGGGACTTCCGGCGTCTGGTCGAATGCGGCGAACTGGGCAGGAGGCGCCTTGCCCGACAACGATAACGTTGCCCAGGTAATCATTCCAGCGGGTAGCTCCGTGCTCGTTACCGACAATCAGGCACTGAATCTGGGGAACACAGCCATCGAGGTTCTCGGCAGCAATTTTGAACTCGACGTCACCGGTGGCATCAAGTCCGGCAGCGGCAAGATCCGCGCCTTGGCGGGAAGCATCAGCCTCATCGCGCACAGTCCTATCGAGATCGGCAGCGGCGGCGTCGAAACGTCCGGCGGCATCACCTTGAGCGCCTTGACGCCGAGTGTCGACAGCACCATTACGCTGAATGGAGCGCTGGTGGCGGGCGGTGCGGTGAGTCTGGCGGCCCATGGCGCGATTGCGCAGAACGCCGGCATCCAGGGCCAAAGCATTGCACTGACCAGCACCAGCGGCAACATCGTTGTCGCCAGCGGGGCCGTGAGCAGCGTCCCGGCGGGTGGCAGCATCAGTTACAGCGCCACGAGCGGGAGCATCACGTCCAGTCCCGGCAACTTTGCCGGCGCGGCGCCGATCTTCAATGAGCAGGCAAGTACCTCAACAACGACTTCGACGACTGCAATCACCGACATCACCAACGCGATCTCCAAGGCCACGGAGGCGCCGGCCGATGAGGAAGTGAAGACGCCGGAGACACCGCCGCCAGCGACCGCGGAGAGCACCGACAACAAGATCCTGCTGGCATCGATCTCGCAAACGACCGGGGGCGAAACCGGAACCTTTGGCGCGACCGAGCCAACAGTCGGCGCTGGCGATACGGCGATCACTCGGACAGAAGACGCGGCGCCGGCTGGCGAGAATCCTACGGGCGAGAAGACGCCGGCGAACGCCGAGGAAAAGAAGGAAGCCAGCAAGGACAAGGAAAAAGAAGAGAAGAAAGAAAGACCTGCGCGCGACGAGAAGAAGCAGGAAGGTCGAGCGGCGGCGAAGAAAGTCGCTCAATGCTCGTGAGCCCTTCCGGAGAAAGTGTTGGAATCAGGGTTGGCATGTTGCGGTTGCCTGCGTGGATTTCGACTGCCCTGTCAACGCAACGCAGCTTGGGGCGTTAGTCGCAATGTGTATCTGGTAAAAAGTCGTTCCGGGTTGGCGGCAAACTTGGCCGTTTGACTCGATTCCACCAGTGCCATCAACCTTGCCAAGGAGACTCACCATGCGTATCGTCACTCTTCTCATCGCTTCCGCCTTTATTGCCTCCCCCGTATTTGCGCAGCAATCGATGCGTTCCAGCAACCCCGAAGGTGTCCAGATTCAGGGCAACACCGACATCAAGGCCAAGCAGACCAACGTTACCGCCGTCGCCACCGGCGAAGGCAACACGGCCAAGAACACCGCCGGCGCAATCAAGGGTGGCACCCAGATCCAGGGCAACACCAAGATCAAGGCCAGCCAGAAGAACGCGACTGCAGTTGCCAGCGGCAAAGGCAACACCGCCGCCAACGAGGCAGGCGTGATCGGCGGCAAGTAATACGAGTCAGATTCGTTGATTGACTGAAAGGCGGGGGCGACCCCGCCTTTTTTCTTGGTGCTGCAAGTGCGACTGAAAAAGGCCGCCTGATCCAAGCGTCAACTTCGTTCGCGCGTGTCAGGACAAGCGCGCCTTCGGAAACACCGCCCGGAACGTGCTGCCCTTGCCGGGAGCGGATTCGATTTCGAGTTTGCCCTGGTGCCGGATCAGAACATGCTTGGCGATGGCCAGGCCGAGCCCGGTGCCACCGGTTGCCGACGAGCGTCCCTTGTCGACTCGATAAAAGCGTTCGGTAAGGCGCGGGATGTGGTCGGTTGCGATGCCGATGCCATTGTCGGCTACTTCGAATACAGGCAGGCCGTCGCTCAACACCCAGCGTAGCGCTATGTCTCCGCCCTCCGGAGAGTAGCGGACAGCATTGCTGATCAGGTTGGAAAAAGCGCTGCGCAATTCCTCGCGGCTACCGTAGAAATTTCCTGCCGCGATTTCCAGCGTCATTTTGTGCTTGCCGCCGCTCAAGGCGGTCCCTTCCTCGACCAGCGTCGCCAGCAGCGCCGGTATGTCGACGACTTCCTCATTGGCAGGTGGTTGCGTGTCGTCGAGGGCGGACAACGCCAGCAAATCCCTGACCAGCCGCTCCATGCGCAGTGCCTGTTCGTACATCAGGGCGTGATGCCGCACCAGATTCGGCGCAGCGACGACATCTCCCGCCGCCAGGCCTTCGAGGAAACCGACAATCACGGTCAGCGGAGTCCGCAATTCATGCGAGACGTTGGCGACGAAATCGCGCCGCATGGTGTCGGCCAGTTCGATCGCGGTAATATCGCGACTGATCAGCAGGCGACCGGACTCGGCGAATGGAATCATCGACAGGGACAGGGTTCGTATCGGCGGCGAGGTGCTTTTCAGAACCACCGGGTCGACATTTCCCGCGTCCTGCATGTAAGCCGTGAAGACCGGTTCGCGAACCAGATGGGTGATCGGCATGCCGCGGTCCTGCACGGCATCGATGCCGAGGTGACGGGTTGCCACCGAGTTGCACCATTCAATCCGCATCATGGCGTCGAGCAGGACAATCCCGTCGGGTAGCGCCTCGGCAGCCTGGCTGAGTCGCTCCAGGGAATTTGACAAGCGTTCGCGTCCGGCCAGTTCCTCACGGCGCAGGCGATACAGTGCGGCGAATGCGTCGCCCCATTCGCCGGAGGATTCGGGTATCGCGACTGCATTTTCCCAACGCGTGCCGTCGAGCCAGCGTGTCAGGCGCCCCAGCTGAATCAAGTGGTACGCGTAGCCTGCGGCCAGTCCCGCAGCCAGGAGCGCCCATCCCGTCGCGTCGTCGAGAGAAATGCCGACAGCCAGCGCCGTCAGTATCAACGTCAATATGCGCAGCAGCGGACCTGCCCAGAATGGCATGGTGAGCTAACCGTTCTTGCCCGAAAACCGGTAACCGACACCGCGCACGGTTTCGATCAGGTCGTCGCCACGGTTGCCGATGGCAACCCGCAAGCGCCGTATCGAGACATCGACAGTGCGCTCCTCGACGAAGCGATGGTCGCCCCAGACCAGATCGAGCAACTGGCCGCGGTCGAAGACCCGTCCCGGCTGGCTGAGAAGCAGGCGCAGAAGCTTGAATTCAGCCGGCCTCAGTGGGCACTCGGCGCCATCCACCGTTACCGAGACGCCTGCCGGATCGAGGCGTACGCCCGACGCGGCGAGGACGTCTCCGCCGTGCTGCGGCGTCCGGCGCCTCAGCACGGCGCGGATGCGGGCGACCAGTTCGCGCGGGCTGAATGGCTTGGTGACGTAATCGTCGGCGCCGGTCTCGAGTCCGGCAACCCGATCCTTTTCGTCGCCGCGCGCCGTCAGCATGATGAGCGGCAGCGCCGCCGTGCGCGGATCGGCGCGCAACTGCCGGGCCAGTTGCAGTCCGGACATCCCGGGCAGCATCCAGTCGATAAGCACGGCTTCCGGCAACTGGCAGTTGATCGACCGCAGGGCCTCTTCCGCAGAGCCGGCAACTTCGATGTCGAAACCCGCGGTAGCCAAGGTGATCTTCAGCAGTTCCTGGATTGAGGTTTCGTCTTCGACCGCAAGAACGCGGGTCATGATGCCGCTCATATGCCTTTGCCTTCTCCTTTGGCATCGCGTTCGAGCTGGTCCCAGGTCACATGGCGGACATCGGTGCCGCGGGCGATATAGATGATCTGTTCCGCAATATTCTTGGCGTGGTCGCCAACGCGCTCGACCGCCTTGGCAATGAACAGGATTTCCAGCGCAATCGAAATCGTGCGCGGATCCTCCATCATGAAAGTGATCAACTGGCGCGTGATGGCCTGAAACTTCTCGTCGATGGCGACGTCGTCGCGGACAATGGCGGCGGCGCCTACCGCATCCTGCCGGGCGAAGGCATCGAGCGCGGAGCGTAGCAGCCTGACCGCGATTTCGCCCATCTCGCGAATATCGGAAATACAGGGTACCCGCCGCATCTCGTGATCGAAAATTCCCTTCGCCTTGCGCGCGATCTTGGCCGCCTTGTCGCCGCAGCGTTCGAGGTCGGTGACGATCTTGCTGATTCCCATGAGCATCCGCAGGTCGACGGCCGCCGGCTGGCGGCGGGCGATGATCAGCGCACAAGCTTCGTCGATTCCCACTTCGTGGGCGTTGACGCGGTGATCGTCGTTTTCTATCAGCTCAAGTTGCTCCAGGTCGCCGACGCCGAAGGCTTCGATGGCGTCATGGATCTGCTGCTCGACCAGTCCGCCCATCTGCAATACCCGCGTGCGCAGTTCGTCCAGCTCCTCGTCGAAACGCCGGGATGAATGATCACTGACAACCATGATGTCTCCTTGTGGGCCGGATTAGCCGAAACGGCCTGTTATGTAGTCCTCGGTCGCCTTCATCTTCGGCTTGACGAAGACTTCGTCGGTGATGCCGAACTCGATCAGTTCGCCCAGGTACATGTAGGCGGTGAAGTCCGATACCCGCGCCGCCTGCTGCATGTTGTGGGTGACGATGACGATGGTGAAGTCTTCCTTCAACTCGTTGAGCAATTCCTCGATGCGCATCGTCGATATTGGATCGAGCGCCGAGGTTGGCTCGTCGAGCAGCAGCACCTCCGGCTTGACGGCAATGCCGCGGGCGATGCACAGGCGCTGCTGCTGGCCGCCCGACAGGCTCATGCCGCTGTACTGGAGCTTGTCCTTGGCCTCGTCCCACAATGCTGCCTTGCGCAGCGCCCACTCGACCCGGTCGTCCATCTCGACGCGCGAGAGCTGCTCGTGCAGGCGCACGCCGAAGGCGATGTTCTCATAGATCGACATCGGGAAGGGTGTCGGCTTCTGGAACACCATGCCGACCTTGGCGCGCAGTTCATTGACGCTGACGCCACGATCCAGGATGTTGCGACCGTCGAGCAATATCTCGCCCACCGCGCGCTGGTCGGGATAGAGGTCGTACATCCGGTTGAGGGTGCGCAACAGGGTCGACTTGCCGCAGCCCGAGGGGCCGATGAAGGAGGTGATCTTCCGCGAGTAGACGTCGAGGTTGATGTTCCTCAGGGCATGGTATTTGCCGTAATAGAAGTCGAATTTCCTGATGGAAATTTGAGTCGTCAATACGGGCAAGGAGCTGGTATCCATTTTTTCTCGCTATAGGCCAAAGGCGGGTCAGGTGTGCTTCGACGACCGGAATATCACGCGTGCGATGATATTCAGGGCCAGTACGCCCATGGTGATGAGGAACACCGCCGACCATGCCAGCTGTTGCCAGTCCTTGTAAGGGCTCATGGCAAATTTGAAAATCGTTACCGGCAGATTGGCGATCGGCCCGTTCATGTTGAGCGTCCAGAACTGGTTGGACAGGGCCGTGAACAACAGGGGCGCGGTCTCGCCGGAAATGCGTGCGATGGCCAGCAGCACCCCGGTGAGGATGCCGGCAAGGGATGCGCGCAAGGTTACCTTGGCGATCACCTTCCATTTCGGCGCACCGAGGGCGAATGCCGCCTCGCGCATGGTGTTGGGCACCAGCAGCAGCATGTTCTCGGTGGCGCGGATGACGACGGGGATGACCAGCATCGCCAGCGCTATCACCCCGGAATAGCCGGAGAAATGCCCCGCCTGTGCCACATAGATTGCATATACGAACAGGCCGATGACGATCGACGGCGCCGAGAGCAGGATGTCGTTGAGAAACTGGGTGACGCGTCCCAGCCAGGTATGCTTGCCGTATTCAGCCAGATAGATGCCGGCCAGGATGCCGATCGGCGTACCCAGCAGCGTTCCCAGGGAAACCAGCAGCAGGCTGCCGACGATGGCGTTCAACAGGCCGCCCTCGGAACCCGGTGGCGGCGTCATCTGGGTGAACAACTTCGGCGACAGGCTGGCGATGCCGAGGTCGAGGGTGGTAAACAGTATCCAGAACAGCCAGAACAGGCCGAAGGACATGGCCAGGAATGCCAGCGTCAGCGCCATGCGGTTCTTGATCTTGCGCCAGGTGGAGAGCTTGGTGGCCATGGTTCAGGTTTCCCGCCCGCTTTGTCGGGACAACTGCATGAGCAGCAACTTGGACAGGCTCAAAACCACAAAGGTGATGAAGAACAGGATCAGGCCGAGTTCGATCAGCGAGGCGGCGTAGATCGGCGAGTCGGCCTCGGCGAATTCGTTGGCGAGCGCGGAAGCGATGCTGTTGCCGGGCAGGAATAGCGAAAATCCGCCGAAGACATTCATGTTGCCGATCAGGAAAGTCACCGCCATGGTCTCGCCGAGCGCGCGGCCCAAGCCCAGCATGACGCCGCCGATCACGCCGACCCTGGTATAGGGCAGCACCACATGCCAGACGACTTCCCAGGTGGTGGCGCCCAGCCCATAGGCCGACTCCTTGAGCATCGGCGGCGTGACGTCGAAAACGTCGCGCATCACCGAGGCGATGAAAGGAATTGTCATGATTGCCAGCACGACCCCGGCGCTGAGAATCCCGATGCCCAGGGCAGGGCCGGAAAACAACTCGCCAATCAGCGGCAGTTTGCCCAGGGTAGCCGCCAGCATCGGCTGCGCATAATTGGCGAAGACGGGAGAAAAAACCAGCAATCCCCACATGCCGTAGACGATGCTGGGCACGCCCGCGAGCAACTCGATGGCGATGCCGAGCGGACGCTTGAGCCAGGCCGGCGCCATCTCGGTAAGAAAGATCGCGATGCCGAAACTGACCGGCACGGCAATGATCAGGGCGATGAGGGATGTCGCCAGCGTGCCGTAGATCGGAATCAATGCGCCGAAGCGCTCCATCGGCGGATTCCATTCGCCCGACCAGAGGAAGCCCCAGCCGAAACGCTCGATGGCCGGCCAGGCGCCGTGGACCAGCGAGGCGACCGTGCCGCCCAGCATCAGCAGCACGAATAGCGCAAAGAAACGGGTCAGATTGAAGAAAACCCAGTCGCCCAGTTTGCCTTGTCTTGTCGAACTCATTTGGTCTTTGCGGATGGCGCAGTTCGTTATCGGCCCACGGCGCCCGTCAACATGGGCGCCGTGGGCCGTTACCAGGGTGTTGATTGAGCTTTACTTGCCGGTCCAGACGGGCTTGCCCGACACATCCTTGATGTTACTCCAGGAGGTATGGATCAGCTTGACCAGGGCATCCGGCAACGGCACGTAATCGAGGTCCGTGGCCATCTTCGCCCCGTTCTTGTAGGCCCACTCGAAAAACTTCAGGGATTCGAGGGTTTGTGCCGGCTTGTTGGATACTTTCGGCACCAGGATGAAGGTGGCGCCGGTAATCGGCCAAGCGTCCTTGCCTGGCTCATTGGTGAGGATTTCATAAAATGCGGACTTGGTCCAGTCGGCACCGACCGCCGCCGCCTTGAAGGCCGAGTCATCCGGCTGCGGGAAATTGCCTGCCGCATTCTGCAGCAGCGTGTAGCTCATCTTGCCCTGCTTGGCGTAGGCATATTCGACGTAGCCGAGCGATCCGGGAATGCGCTGGACGAAAGCCGAAACGCCCTCGTTGCCCTTGCCGCCGAGTCCCACCGGCCACTGCACGGCAGTACCCTCGCCGACTTTGGTCTTCCATTCCGGGCTGACCTTGGACAGGTAGTTGGTGAAGATGAAGGTGGTGCCGGAACCATCGGAGCGACGAACCACGGCAATCGCCTGGTCGGGCAAGGCTACTTTCGGATTCAACTCGGCGAGCGCCTTGTCGTTCCATTTGACGATCTTGCCCAGGAAGATATCGGCCAGCACGGCGCCCGTCAGGCGGATCTCGCCCGACTTGATCCCCGGCAGGTTGTAGACCAGCACCTCACCACCGATCACGGCGGGAAACTGCATCAGTCCCTGTTTGTCGAGTTCTTCCTGCTTGAGCGGCATGTCGGACGCGCCGAAATCGACGGTCTTGGCAACGATCTGCTTGATGCCGCCGCCGGACCCGATCGACTGGTAGTTAATCTTGTTGCCGGTGGCTTTCTGGTAGGCCTCGGCCCATTTGCCATAGATCGGTGCGGGGAAGGTAGCACCCGCGCCGGTGATGTCGGCGGCTTGCGCGGACAAGGGCAGTAGCGCGGCGACAAACGTTGTCGCGACAATATTTCTGAAATCAGGGAAGTTCATGGAAGCACCTCATTTTTTGGTCGGGCCTCAACTGTAGTAAGGGATTATTACAGGAGTGTGACTCGCAACGCCCCGCATAGCCGGAGCCATGAGTCATGTCTCCCAGGCAACCGCAGCGCTCTCCGACAAGGGCGTGCAACCTCTCCGTAACGAAATGGCCATCAGGCGGTAACGCCGGGTTTCGAGAATGCAGACGAACCCACGGAGCCAAACGGAGAATGCCATGCAAAAACATCAAACGGAAACCATCGTCGCCAGACAGCACGCCGGCTACACCGTGGCGCTGGCGCACAGCGAAGAAGAAGTCCGCGAAGCGCAGCGCCTGCGCTACAAGGTCTTTGTCGAAGAACTCGGCGCCCACATCCGCACCACTACGCCGAATCACGACATCGATCGCTACGACTCGTTCTGCGACCACCTGATCGTGCGCGAAAACGATGCCAACCGCATCGTCGGCACCTACCGCATCCTGTCACCGGATGCTGCCCGCCGCGCAGGCAGTTACTACTCGGAAAGCGAGTTCTTTCTCAGCCGGCTGCAGAACCTGCGCGGTCGCATGGTGGAAGTGGGGCGCTCATGCATACATCCCAACTATCGCAGCGGCGCCGTCATCACCCTGCTTTGGGCTGGTCTTGCCGAATACATGGTGACCCGCAATCACGAGTACCTGATAGGTTGCGCCTCGATCGGCATGGCGGATGGCGGGCACAACGCCGCAAACCTGTTTGGCCAGATCGGTCCCGCCAACATGGCTCCGGCCGAATATCGCGTGTTCCCCAGGCACAGCCTGCCTTTTGAACGCCTCGCCACCCGACAACCGGCGCTGATTCCGCCACTGATCAAGGGCTATCTGCGCATCGGCGCCTGGGTCTGCGGCGAACCGGCCTGGGATCCCTACTTCAACACGGCCGATTTGCTGATGCTGCTGCCAATGTCGCGCATGAATCCGCGTTACATGCGCCACTTCATCAGGCCCGCCGAACGGGATGCCGCATGAGCCTTGCCGAAGTCCTGATGGGGCGGAGCTTTTCCGGTCGCAGCAGTGTTCATGCAAACCACGAAGGCCGCAAACTGCATGTACTGATGGTGAGCGACGTCTACTTTCCGCGCATCAACGGCGTCTCCACCTCGATCCTGACTTTCCGTGACGATCTCGCCAGACTCGGCATACGGACCACGGTAGTGGCGCCCGATTATCCCGGGACCGACATCGCTGCCGACGAGGCAGCGGACATCGTTCGTCTGCCCTCGCGCGCCGTGCCGCTGGACCCGGAAGACCGGCTGATGCAGTGGAGTTCGCTCGCTGGCATCGATCGCCGTCTCGCCAGCGCCGACTTTGACCTGGTGCATGTCCAGACTCCATTCGCCGCGCATTACGCCGGTCTGCGCTTCGCCAAGGCGCGGGGAATTCCCTGCATCGCCAGTTATCACACGCATTTCGAGGAATACCTGTTCCACTACATCCGGTTCCTGCCGCGGCGCGCACTTCGCTTTGCTGCCCGTTGGCTGGCCCGGCATCAGTGCAAGTCGCTCGACGCCGTGGTGGTGCCGTCGCAACCGATGTCTGCCACCCTGCGCGACTACGGCATCAATACGCCGCTGCACGTGATTGCCACCGGCCTGCCGGAAAGCCAGTTCGTGCGTGGCGATGGCCGGCGCTTTCGTCAGGCGTGGGGCATCGCGCCGGAGCGCAAGGTGGCGCTTTTCGTCGGTCGCGCCGCCCACGAAAAGAATATCGGCTTTCTCCTCGAAATGATGGCTTTGGCATGGCGACAGAAGCCGCAACTGATGCTGGTGATAGCCGGCGAAGGTCCGGCACTGCCGGCATTGCGCCGCCAGGCCAGCGCTCTGCAACTGGATGACCATGTTCGCTTCGTCGGCTACCTGCCGCGCGATGGCAGCTTGCGCGACTGCTACGCCGCCGCCGATGTGTTTACCTTCGCCTCGCATACCGAGACCCAGGGCCTGGTCTTGCTTGAAGCCATGGCGATCGGCCTGCCGGTGCTGGCCATTGCGGCACTGGGCGCGGCCGAAATTGTTCTCCCCCGGCGCGGTGCAGTCGCTGCCGCGGACACGCCGGAAGCGTTCGCCGAGCAACTGGTCACGCTGCTCGAACGGCCGGCAAAACGCGCCGTCATGGCCGACCAGGCCGTGGCCTTCGCCCGCGAATGGGACGCCGCGGCACAGGCCGCTCGACTTGCCGCGCTCTACCGCGAACTGGTGCGCGCCGCGGTTGCCGTCGACTGCGCCCAGCCCGTGCCGGCCAGCCGATGAATACCGATCCCCGCGTCGAAGAAAGCCCCTTCAAGGGGGCGACTGGCTTGCGCCGCATCTGGAATGCCTTCAACTATTCGCTGTCCGGCCTGCACGCCGCCTATCTCAACGAAGACGCTTTCCGTCAGGAAAGCCTGCTGGCGGCGCTGCTGATCCCGATTGCCCTGGTGCTGCCCATATCCGGCATCGGCAAGGCGCTGATGATCGCCAGCGTCTTGCTGGTGCTTATCGTCGAGCTGCTCAACTCCGCCATCGAAGCAGCGATCGATCGCATTTCACTGGACCGGCATCGGCTGTCCAAGCGCGCCAAGGACATCGGCAGCGCGGCGGTGCTGATTGCCCTGATCAACGTGCTGGCGACCTGGTCGCTGGTGCTGTTTTCTTGAGATCGACATGACTGATCTCCTCCATGTCGCCATCGTCACGGAAACCTACCCGCCGGAAGTCAATGGCGTCGCCATGACGCTGGGGCGCATGGTTGAGGGCCTCCTGGCGCGCGGGCATCGCGTCAGCCTGACGCGACCGCGCCAGCATGCGCAGGACGCACCGCCCGCCTCGGCGCAACACGCGACCAGGCTGGTGCGCGGCCTGCCGATTCCCGGCTATGCCGGCCTGAAGTTCGGCCTGCCGGCGCGGCGCCTGTTTCTGCGCCAGTGGCGCGCCGACCGGCCGGATGTGGTGCAGGTCGTTACCGAAGGTCCGTTGGGCGCTTCGGCCATCGCTGCGGCGCGCGAACTGGGCGTTCCGGTGGTGTCCGAGTTCCATACCAATTTTCACGCCTACAGCCGGCATTACGGGTTTGGCTGGCTGGAAGGCCTGGTCGCGGCCCACCTGCGGCGTCTGCACAATCGCAGCCGGATGACTCTGGTGCCGTCCCGCCAACTCGGCGTCGATCTGCTGCGGCGTGGCTATCACGGCGTTCGCGTGGTAGCTCGTGGCGTCGATACGGCGCTGTTCAACCCGGCACGCCGCAGCGCTGCTTTGCGCGCCTCATGGAACGTAAGCGACAGCGACCTGGTGGTGACCCATGTCGGTCGTCTGGCGGCGGAAAAGAACCTGTCTCTGCTGCTCGCCACTTTCAATGCGATCCGCAACTACGCCCCGAGTGCGCGCCTGGTACTGGTCGGTGACGGTCCATCGCGCCGCCGACTGGAGCAAGGCCATCCCGAGCACATCTTTGTCGGCATGCGCCACGGCGAGGACCTCGCCGCCCACTACGCCTCGGCCGACCTGTTCCTGTTTCCGAGCATGACGGAGACCTATGGCAACGTCACCCTCGAGGCGCTGGCCAGCGGCCTGCCGGTGGTGGCCTACCGCATGGCGGCGGCGGCTGAACTGATACGCCACGGTGACAACGGCATGCTGGCCGATGCGGGTGCCAGCGACCAGTTCGTGCGCGCCGCGCTGGATCTCGTCACATACCCCGGTGCTCTGCGGCGCGCCGTCGCCGCCGCACCGACGAGCGTTGCCGTGCTCGACTGGGACCGCGTCCACGAGCAACTGGTGGTTGCCCTGCGCGAAGCCATCGAGCGACCAGCCATCGCAGCGCCGGACGCGGCGAGCTTCGGCTTTCTTCCCGACTGATGCACGTCCGCTCGATCTTCATCTCCGACGTTCATCTCGGCACCCGTGCCTGCCAGGCCGACCGGTTGCTGGACTTCCTGCGCGACTATGAAAGCGAGAAGCTGTTCCTGATCGGCGACATCATCGACTTCTGGTCGATGAACCGGGGGATCCACTGGACTCCGGCACAGAACACCGTGGTGCAGAAGGTGCTGCGTCGCGCCCGCCATGGTCAGCAAGTGATGCTGATCCCCGGCAATCACGACGAGGCAATGCGCGAGTACGACGGAGTTTCCTTCGGCGACATTCTGGTGCGCCGCGAGCACATCCACGTCGCTGCCGACGGCAAGCGCTATCTGCTGTTGCACGGCGACGAGTTCGACCAGGTGACACGCTATCACCGCTGGCTGGCGGTCATCGGCGATATCGGCTACAACCTGCTGGTGCGTCTCAATGCCTCGCTCTCGCGATTGCGCCGCCTGCTGCGCCGTCCTGGCTACTGGTCGCTGGCCGGCTATGCCAAGGGCCGCGTCAAACGTGCCGTTTCATTCATTTTCGACTTCGAGGATTCGGTGATTCGCGCCGTTCGCGAGCGCGGGCTGGACGGCGTGATCTGCGGCCACATCCACAGTGCCGCACTACGCCGGGTCGGCGAAGTGGTCTACGTCAATTGTGGCGACTGGGTGGATAGCTGCACTGCCATCATCGAGCACCACGACGGCCGACTGGAACTGGTCCGCGCCTGGCAAGCCGTCGCCGCAGCGGCCACCATTCCCGTGCAGGCAGTCGCCGCCGCCGTTCCGCCAGCGCCGACTCTTGGCGAACTGCCAGAAACAGCCATCGCCTGTAACGAGGGTGTAATACAAGGGTAGTAATTTGTTGGGGTCCAGCGGCTACACCTCGTCCAACTTTCTCTCCGGCATTGATCCGATGGCACAACAAATCACCCTCAAACTAGCTGTCGCCGAAGACCGCCACACCGCTCTGCTGAAGCATCCGGCGTTGGCCGCGGCGACCACCCGCGAGCAGCACCCCTTGGTCAGCATCTACTACGACACCGGTCGCCTGGCACTACGCCGTGCCGGCATCCTGCTGCGCCTGCGCAAGCAAGGCGCGTCATGGCAGCAGACGGTCAAGCGCCAGGATGATTCGAGTGGTGGCTTGACCAGGCGACCGGAGTGGCAGACGCCTTACCCCAACCACTTCGATTTTGCCTGCGTCGACGATGCCGAACTGCGCGACTGGCTGCAGCGGGACAAGATTGCCGGCCGCCTCGCCGCAGTATTCGAAACCAACTTCCGCCGCACTGCCTGGCAACTCGATCCGGCTCCGGACACCCGCATGCTGGTCAAGCTCGACCGCGGCTGGATTGCTGCCAACGGTCGCCGCGAAACCATTTCGGAGCTCGAACTGCAATTGGTGTCGGGCAGCGTCGAGAGTCTCTACGCCCTGGCCCTGGAACTGGCACAGAGCCAGGCGCTGCCGCCCCTGCTGCTGTCGAAGGCGGAGCGGGGCTACCGGCTTTCGCTCGACACGCCGCCCGCCCCGGTGCGGGCCGGCGATGTGCCGATCGATGCGAATGACACGCCGCTAACGGCGTTCCGCGTGATCGCGCTGGACTGCCTGACGCATCTGCAACTCAACCACGATGGCGCCGTGCGCAGCGACGATGCCGAATACGTGCATCAGATGCGGGTCGCCACGCGCCGCCTGCGCGCCGCACTACGCATGTTCGGCCCGCTGCTGCCGGCCGGTTTTGCGGAACAACTGGTGCCGCCGATGAGCGAACTGATGCGCGCGCTGGGCCAGGCCCGTGACCTGGATGTGCTGATGGCGGAGATCGTTGTCCCGGTAGCAGAGGCGCTGCCGGGCGAGCCGCGCCTGACCGATCTGGCCAGTGCCGTCACCAACCGCCTTTACGCCGCCCGTGCTCACATTCGCCATGTGCTGCGGCAACCGGGCTACAGCCAGTTGCTGCTGACCGCCGGCAGCCTGCTGCAGCGCGCTCCCTTCATCGAGCCGCCCGGCGCCGGCGATGCGCTGCCCTTGCTGCAGTTCGCCGACCGCCGCCTGCGCGGCCTGCAGAGGAAGGTCCTCGAACTGGCCGATGCCGCCCGCGTCGACTACCCGCCCTCGCTGCACCAGTTGCGCATTGGCATCAAGCGACTGCGCTATGCCATCGAATTTTTCGGGCCGATGATTCCCGGCCGCTCAGGCGTTGCCACAATCAAGCGACTCGCCGGCCTTCAGGACGAGTTGGGGCAGCTCAATGATCTCGCCAGCGCCGGCACCCTGTTGATGGTCTGCGCCGGAAAAGACCCGCATCTGCGTGAAGCCGTGACGCTGATCGGCGGCTGGCACGGCACGCGCCACATGGACCTGCTCGGCGACATCCCCGACAAGCTGAAGTTGATTCGCGGACTCAAGCTGCCGCGGCTGGACGGACGGGCAACTGACGGGTAGACATAGGGCGGCAACAATATCGCCGCGCAGCCGTGCCGCGAGGTGGCGGCGGTCGAGTCCCACGGTAGCGTGCGCGTCAAGAAATTTCAGTTCAACCACAAGACCATCGGCCGCGGCAATACGCCACATCGACTGCAGCAGGCTGGTCTCGCCGCAATAGACCGGCGCCTGCGCCGCTTCTTCGTCACCGGTTTGATAGCGCAGCGCCACCGGCCGGACCGGCACGCCGCTCATGATCGCTCCCTGCAGCAGTGCGCCATGGAAAGGCAGCACCTCGCGGCCATCACTCGTCGTACCTTCGGGAAAAGCCACCACACCGAGGCCCATGGCCAGACACTGCGCCACCTGGCGAGTGGTATCGTGGGCGGCGCGGCGCGAACCGCGACGAATATAGATGGTGTCGGTTCGGGCACTCATCCAGCCGATCAAGGGCCACTTGCGCACATCGTCTTTGGCGACGAAGGCTGCCGGCGATACCGCATTGAGGGCGAAAATGTCCAGCCACGAGACGTGATTCACCACGCGCATAGCCGAGGTGTTGTTGCCCCTGACTTTCAGTTCGACCCCGAACATTTCCAGCAGTTGCCGCGACCAGCGCTGCTTGATCGCGAGGCGCCAACGCCGCGCCAGCAGCGGATAGGCACACAAGACAGTCGCCGAGCCCGCCGCAAGATGCAGCGCAACCCGCGCCAGGCGCCAGATCGCACGCAGGTTCGATAATGTCTCGTTCATAAAGAAATTATTGCGCACCAATGCGTCATAACGATGACAAGCCAGCGGTCTTGAGCGCGGGGCAAGTGCTTCGCACTGTCACGCCGTTGTCACGCGCATGAACTAGTCTCTAGTCTTCACTCACGCGGAGACAAAAGTGGATCTGATTTTGTGGCGCCATGCCGAAGCAAAGGAAGCCGCCGGTTCGGTACCGGATGCTGCCCGGGAACTCACCGCAGGGGGCCTTCGGCACGCGCAACAGATGGCCGAGTGGCTGCTTCAGCAGCGACTGCGCGACCCTGTGGTGCTGTCGGGTCCCGCGCGACGAGCCATGCAGACCGCGCAGACGCTCGGACTGCCGGTCAAAGTCATGAGGCAACTCGGTGTCGGCGCCAGCGTTGCCGATCTGCTCGGCGCCGCCGAATGGCCGGATCGCCCCGGCGCGATCATCCTGGTCAGCCATCAGCCGGCGCTTGGACGATTGGCTTCGCTTCTGCTGGCAGGCACCGAAGCCGACTGGACAATAAAGAAGGCAGGGGTCTGGTGGTTCACCAACCGTGTTCGCCATGACGAAACTCAGACCGTGTTGCGCGGGGTGCGCAATCCGTGACGGGTCATTCAAGAGTCGGCGCTGGTAATACGGCGATTCAATGCGAATTGGCGGCTTCCGTACTCGTCTGTGTCTGACGCCTGATCGCGGAAGCGGCAAACAGTGCCTGTCCGGCCCAGTAGGTGAGGATGATCGAAAACGCGGCACCCGGCATGGGCTGGGCGAAGCGGTGAATGCCGATCAAGGTATCTGAAAAGCCGAACAGCAGCGCGCCGGCTAGTGGCCCCCAGCGAATCAGGGCATTCTCTTGCGGTTCCAGCGCGCAGGAGGCGGCGCGCCAGATCATCGCCGCGATGACGACGACGTAGATCACCAGCGGCACGGTAAATGTCCCCGCGCCCGGCAGCATCAGCCACAGCCCTGTTCCTGCGAAAACACTCACCGGCGCCAGCAGGATCAGCGCCGGGCTGCGGCTCCATTGCACAAACGCGGCGACATACAGCGCGTGGCCGATGGCGAAGGCGATCATCCCCGGCAGAAAGGCATTGGGCAGCGCCAGGCAGACATCGCCGACGGCGCCGGCCAGCAGACCCCAGGCGATGCGGCGTCCGGCACCGTTGCCGGCGTGATGCCACACCGCCACGGCCAGCGCAACCACCAGCCATGGTTTGCTCATCAGCTTGAGCCAGAACATGTCCAGCGCCAGCCCGACCAGGTACAGACAGGCGGCCAATACGGCAGAGACGACCAAGAGCACAGGATTCATGGGACTTCTCGGTGGGATGAGCGTCGGTGCAGCCATAGCAGCATACTTGCCAGCGCCGTCATGGCCACGATAGGCAGGGCGTAGGTGTTGAGACTGGCCCAGCCTTCGCTGCTGATCAGGACGCCGGAAGACAGCGAGGTCAGGCCCTGCACGCCGAGCACGATGAAGTCGTTGGTGCCCTGCACCTTGGCCTTCTCTTCGGGACGGTAAGTCTCCGTCAGCAGCGTGGTGCCGCCGATGAACAGGAAGTTCCAGCCGACTCCCAGCAAGACCAGCGCCCACCAGAAATGCATCAGCGTAATCCCGGACAGGGCGATGCCGATGCAGACGAACATCAGTCCGGCACCGACGAAGAGGATGGGGAGCACGCCGAAACGCTTGATCAGACCGCCGGTGAAGAAGGAGGGCGCGAACATGCCGATAACGTGCCATTGCAGGATGAAAGCGGTATCCGCGAACGGCAGGCCGCAGATGTCCATGGCCAGTGGCGTTGCTGTCATCAGCAGGTTCATCACGCCATAGCCGCAGGCCGCGGCCAGCACGGCAACCACGACGGCCGGCTGGCGCGCGATCTGGTGCAGCGGGCGACCCACTGCCTTTTGTTCGGCGATCGACAGCGGCGGAATATCCAGCCGGCTGGATATCAGCATGGACAGCGCGGCAAAGCCGATCAGTGCGCCATAGCTGGCGAGGTAGGTCGGCTCCAGCAGCGTGCGCGTCAGCTTGCCGACTTCCGGGCCGATCACGCCGCCGAGTATGCCGCCGGCAAGCGTAAACGATATCGCCTTGCTCTTCCAGTCGAGCGGTGCGGCATCGGCGGCGGCGAAGCGGTATTGCTGACCGAAAGCGTTATAGATGCCCGCGAAAACCGTGCCAAAGCAGAGCAGCCAGAAGCTGCCGATGCTCACGGCGAAGGCCGAAATCAGCGCGCCGAGCATGCCGAGGCCGGAGCCCAGCATGAAGCCTGCGCGGCGACCATAACGCTTCATGAAAAAGGCCGCCGGCAGTGTCGCCAGCGCGCCGCCGATGACGTAGGTGGTGATGGGCAGGGTAGCCAGCCGCTTGTCGGCGGCGAGTTGCATGCCGAGCAGGCCGTTGATGGCGACCAGCATGATGCCGTTGGTCAACAAAAGCGCCTGCGCCGCGGCCAGCAACGCAATGTTCTTCCTGTGGTTCATGGTGCAGGGGCTTCGATCAGGGGGCAGGGCTGCTGCAGCGGCGGGTCAGACGATGAAATTGCGCAAGGCGTCCAGCACCGCATCGGGCTGTTCGGCCATCAGCGCGTGGCCGGCGCCTTCGAGGCTGACGCTTCTGACTTCCTTGATCGCGGCCGCCAGCTTGGCGGCGGCTTTGGGATGCGTCATCATGTCCCGGCTGCCGCTGACGATCAGTGCCGGACAGGGCAGGGCGGCAGCGGCGTCCATGCCATGGCTGTAGGCATTGCAGGCGGCAAGGTCGTTGTGCAGGACGCCGGGTTTCTGCCGCTCCATGAGGCGGCGCGAAGCTCCCAGCAGCCACATGCCCGGCACCGTGTTGCCACCGATGGTGCCACGCGGCGAATGCGACCAGGTGTTGATCATGCCGATGGCCTTGGCTTCCTTGTCCTTGGCCGCACCGAGCAAGGCGTCCGAAACCGGCATCGGCACGGCGGTGCCGATCAGTGCAATGCGTGTGATGCGTGCCGGATGGCGCGAGGCGCACTCGAGCGCCGTCAGCGAACCCATGCTGTGGCCGACCAGTGAGACATTACTCGCCGTATCACCAGCGCCGACTTTCTCCAGCAGCAGTTCGATCCAGTCCGCCAGATTTTCGATCGAAGGCAGCGGACAGCCTGCGCTGCGGCCATGACCGGGCAGATCGACAGCCAGCACGGCATAGCCGTGGTGGGCGAACCAGCGGCTCTGCAGGCTCCAGACGCTGTGATCGTTCTGCGCGCCATGAATGAAAACGACACAGGGCAGTTTGGCGTCGAAGGGTTTGCCGCCGGTGTAGGCGTATGCCGTTTCGCCATTGACTTCGATCTGCATGCTAAGCCTTGGCAGCGGCCGCAAGACCGCGATTGAGATCCTCGATCAGGTCGCCGGCATCTTCGAGGCCGATCGACAGGCGGATGGTGCCGGGCTGGATGCCGGAGGCAAGGAGCGCGTCGTCGGACATGCGGAAATGGGTGGTCGATGCCGGGTGGATGACCAGCGATTTGGCGTCGCCGACGTTGGCGAGGTGGGAAAAGACGCGCAGGGCCTCGATGAACTTGCGGCCACCGGCGCGGCCGCTCTTGAGCGTAAAACTGAATACCGAACCGGCCCCGCGCGGCAGCAGCTTTTGCGCCAGCGCATGGTCGGGATGGTTCTCCAGCTCAGGATAGCCGACGCCTGCCACGGCATCGTTCTTCACCAGGTGCGCGACTGCCTGCCGCGTATTGGCGATGTGCCGCTCCATGCGCAGCGGCAGGGTTTCGACGCCTTGCAGCAACTGGAAGGCGGTCATCGGGCTCATGCAGGCACCGAAGTCGCGCAGGCCCTCGCGACGCGCCCGCAAGAGAAAGGCGGCGATGGTGGACTCCTCGCTGAAATCCATGCCGTGAAAGCCTTCATAGGGCTCGGTCAGCGTCGGAAACTTGCCGCCCGAGGCTTCCCAGTCGAAAATGCCGCCGTCCACCAGCAAGCCGCCGATGGCGACGCCGTGGCCGCCGAGAAACTTGGTGGCGGAATGAAATATCAGGTCGGCACCGTGGTCAAAGGGACGCATCAGCCAGGGCGTGGTGAAGGTGCTGTCCACCATCAGCGGCAGACCATGCTGATGAGCGATGGCGGCGACTTCGGGGATGTTCAGCACATCGAGCCCGGGATTGCCCAGCGTCTCGCCGAACAGCAGGCGGGTTTCGGGACGGATCGCTGCGCGCCAGGCATCGAGGTCGCGCGGATCGACAAACGTGGTGGTGATGCCGAAGCGCGGCAGGGTGTAATCGAGCAGATTGTGCGAACCGCCGTACAGCGAGCGGCTGGCGACGATGTGGCTGCCGGCGCCCATCAGCGTGGCGATCGCCAGGTGCAAGGCGGCCTGGCCCGAGGCTGTCGCGATCGCCCCGACCCCGCCTTCGAGTGCGGCGATGCGCTCTTCGAGCACGGCATTGGTCGGGTTGGAGATGCGCGAATAGACATGGCCGGCGCGCTCCATGTTGAACAGCGCTGCGGCTTGATCGGAATCCTTGAAAACGTAGGAGGTGGTGAGGTAGATCGGCGTCGCCCGCGCGCCGTAGCACTCGTCCGGCACCTGGCCCGCGTGCAGGGCCAGGGTGTCAAAATTGTACGTCATGAGACTACCTTCCCCCCAACCCCCGTCCCACGGCTGGCTTTGCACAGCCAGCCGGCTTCGGCAGCGCGGAGCAGTGCTCCGCGAAACCCTGCCTGCGCCCCAAGGAAGGGGGTGATTGTGGCTCGCCGCTTGCGCGGCTCAATGTTTCTGGCTGCGCCGCCTTGGGGCGGCCCGGCAGCGGCGCTCATGCGTATTCGTCGGGGTCGGGATCGAGCGTGCGCTCGAGTGCCGAAATGCGATCCTTGATCAACAGCTTGCGCTTCTTCATGCGTCGCAGCAGGAGCTGGTCTTCCGGGGGAGCCAGCATCATGCGGTTGATTGCCTCGTCGAGATCGCGATGCTCGGTGCGCAATTCGACCAGGCGGACCTGCAAAGCTTCGGGAGTCTCGGTCGCGTCTTTGGTTTCCATGTCTCTTTCCGTCCGGTTCAGCTTGCGATGTACTGCTCCAGTTGCTTGATCAGGAAGGCCTGCTCGGAAATGGTTTCCTTGACCATATCGCCGATCGATACCATGCCGACCACACGCTGATTGGCATCGAGCACGGGCAGGTGACGAACACGCTTTTCGGTCATCAGCGCCATCGCCTCGTCGGTGGTCTGCTCGGGCAGGGCGTAGAGCACTTTCTCGGTCATGATCTTGCGCACCGGAGTTTCCTTCGACACGTTGCCGAGAAGCTCGCCCTGGCGCGCGTAATCCCGCTCGCTGAAAATGCCGGCCAGCTTTCCGTCCTGCATCGCCAGTACGGCGCCGATTTCGTGCTTGGCCATGAGTTCCAGGGCAGAGAAAACAGTGTCATCCGGCGATACGCAAATTGGTGTGCGCGGACGCTCTTCAAGCAGTTTTTTCAAGGTCTTCATGGTAACTCCTCCTCTGGTTGTCATGTCGGCCGCATCAGGCCGGTACTACGCGGTATCTGTTGCTTGCTATTGTGCAGGAAGACGGTGTGCGTTGGGCAATAGCAGGAATTCTTCTTCGCCGCGGCCGGCAGCGTGGGGCGAACATGGGCTGTCACTCCGCCAGTCCGTGTTCGAGGCCGTAGCGAATCAGCTCGGCGGTGCTCTTGAGGCCCATTTTTTCCAGCAGGCGGGCGCGATAGGTGCTGACGGTGGCAACGCCGAGGCTAAGTTTTTCCGCGACCTGGGTCAGGGTGTTGCCGGTGGAAATAAGTACCAATACCTGATATTCGCGATCGGTGATTCGCTCGTGCGGAGATTTTTCGGTATTTTCCGAAATCGCTTCGGCGAGCTGCTGGGCGACGGCCGGGCTGAGGTATTTCTTGCCGGAGGCCACCTGGCGAATCGCGGTAACCAGCAGTTCCGGCGCGCTCTGCTTGGTCAGGTAACCCGAGGCGCCCGCCTTCAGTGCACGCACGGCGTATTGTTCCTCGGGATGCATGCTCAGAATCAGCACCGGCAGGCGCGGGAATTCCTTCTTCAGTTGTTTCAGCGTATCGATGCCGTTCCGGTTGGGCATCGAGACGTCGAGCAGGAACACGTCCCATACTTGCTGTCGTGCCAGTATCAGGGCTTCGGCGCCATCGCCGGCTTCGCCGGTAACCAGCAAATCCTCGGTTTCGGAAAGTATCTGCTTGAGTCCCTGCCGGACTATGGCATGGTCATCGGCAATAAGGACGTTGATCTTGTCGGCCATGATTAAAACAGCTTGTGCTGCAATTCCTCTTCGTCCGGAGGTTCTACGCCTGCCTGTTCCGGAACGCGCAGGATGATGTGAGTGCCGCCGTGTTCCGCCGGTCCGATAAGAAATTCTCCGGTAAGGCTCGAGACCCGCTCCCGGATTCCGCGCAACCCGAATGATTTTGGCTTATGCATGTCTGCTTCTGAAATGCCGCGACCATTGTCCCTGATCTCCAGCAGGATGTTACCCCGTTCGCGCCGCAAGCGCATGACAACAAGCGATGCGTGCGCATGTTTCGCAATATTGGTCAGAGCCTCCTGGGCAATGCGGAACAGTGCCAGCGAGGTATCCGGCTCCGGTTCGATCGCCTCTTCGTCACATTGCACCCGGCACGGAATGCCGAAGCGCTGGGTGAAGTCCTCCGCCTGGCATTCAATGGCGGCGGACAGGCCGAATTCCTTGAGAATGCCGGGGCGCAATTCGCGGGCGACGCGGCTGGCGGTGCTCATCGCCTGGTCGAGCAGATGCTCGATGGAGTGTGCCTTCTCGCGCAGGCGGTCGGCGCCTTCCGGCATCTTGCTGGCCAGATGCGCGGCCTCGATTTTCAGAAAAACGAGGATGGAGCCGAGTTCGTCGTGGATGTCGCGCGAAATCCGTTCCCGCTCCTCTTCCTTGACGGCTTCGAGGTGGGTGGAAAGCTCGGCCAGTTGCTGGCGCGAACCGCGCAGTTCGGCTTCGCTTTCTTTGCTTTCGGTAATGTTGGTGGCGATTCCGCGCCATTCGACAACGCCGGAATCGAAACGATGCGGCGTCGACCGCAAGTTGATCCACTTTTGTCGAGTGCGGCCGCGCGTGCAGCCTTCCCAGTTGAGCAAGCGACCCTTGGCGGCCGACTCGCGCAAGGCGTTTTCCAGGCTGGTCCTCGTTTCGGCGTCGAAGGCATCGAACAGTCTGCCGGCCGAGGCCAGCAGATGCTGCTGTTTGAAGCCAAAGAGCTTCTGGCAGCCTTCGCTGACGAACAGGAAGCGAAACTCGCCTTCGATGTCGCGGCGCAATTGGAACAGCATGCCCGGCAGGTTGGAGGCTAGCGCGTCAAAGCGCGCCTGGCTCTCGTTGAGCATTTCCAGCGCGGCGCGGTGGTCGGCGCGATGCCGGGCTTCGCGCACTTCGCGTTCGACGGCGGGAATCAGCCGTTCGAGCCGGTCGGCATCGATCACGTCACGGGCCCCCGCTTTCATGGCCGGCTGCGTTCCGCGTTCGTCGCTGGGGCCAGCCACGACAATCAGGGGCAGGTCAAGACCGGCTTCGTCGATATGCCTGACCACCTCCTGGACTGACAGCGAGTTGATGCCCGGAATGTAAAGCGCGGCATCCCAAGGTTGCTCGCCCAAGGCGTCGCGCAGCCCGGATGGCGTATCGACGCGGTGGAATTCGGAGTCTTTGTCCGCTTCTGCAAAGACCGGCAGCAGCCTCGCCGCGATCTTGTCCGAGGCGGCGACAAGAAGTAAATGCAAAGCCTGGCGGGGAGTCGAACTGGCGACCATGGGCAACGGCGGATGTGGCGAAGTTGAAGTTTATAGCGGATCGGCTATCTGATAGCTCCATTCTAGTTGCAACCGCAGGATGCATATGTGATGGCAACCACCATGGCGACAGAGGCCAACAAAGCCATTAAGCGCGATGGGATCATCGGCGGCGGCAAGGTGCATCCTGCAGTGAAGATTGCCAAGTTGCAGGCGGGGCTATTGGCATCGCTTGCGGTCAAGTTGCTGCTGTGTCCCTGAACCCGTACGCGCGCCGTGTCGGCCAAGGCGCGGGAAGCCTACAGTGCTTCTCGGCCATGGGAAACCAAGTAAGCTAGGTCTGCTATGAACTCTTCTGGTTTGGCCGCATAGCTGGAGGTTGTTGCGTCGGAGTTGAAGGAGAGGCCTTTGATTCCGCTTTTAGCGTATCGATCGACTTCTCAACGGTTTCAAGGCGGCCACCTTGTTGAACGGATGTTCGAAAGAGATCGTCCGTGCGGGTCCTAATTTCAGATACGTTTGTCTTTAAGTTGTCTACGTTTGTGTCAAGTTTGGATACCCACCAAACTGATGGGGCACCAAAAGCCACGATGACGGCGACAACGGCGGTGGTCGCCCTCGCGAGAGGAGGAAGCGTCTTCCACCAATCAAGTGACGAGTTACCATCCTCTGGCCCCTTGAACGTAGGCTCCAGTTTTTCGACCTTAAGATCACCAATGCTTCGACCAGCACCGTGAACTTCACCGGTGGCTACAGTATCAGCGGTGTCCAATAGACCATCGAGGCGCATGCTCTTCACGCGCGGAGGTGGGGGTGGTCTGTGCTTCGCCACTAGATCAGGCCTCGTTCCTTGATGTGATCATCCAATGCCGTCTGTTCTTTTTGGAATAGCTTGTAGAGAGGGGCAACTTCATCAAAAAGGTTACCGTTGTACAAAGGCGAAAAATATTTCTGCACGTCTAGGTTCGCGTTAATGTGCCGCGGATTCGGATGGTCCGTATCCAGTTCACTATCGTAAAAGTGGTGAATTACGTTAATGAAAGCATCTTTGGCTATATCAGGGAGACCGCTCTTGCCGGTCATCGGGCGGCGATCCTCATATTGCAGAAGAAGCTTTCCGGGATGCAGCGGACGTGTTCCTACGAGCAACCCACCAAATAACTTGCTACTTGCAGTTCCGTCGGTTACCTCAAACTGGTGCTCTGCGGCGATTCCGATCCTGCGGATGTCACGGACAGGCAACGTTCCGTTGAGGCATTTCCAGAGAAGTCGCCATTCACCCAATAGCTTTTCTATGCTGACGTGCTTCTCATTTGAGTAGACGTCTCTTGTGAAAACAACATTGTTTTCATCAATCCGAAGGATATTCCCTTGATCGATATTAGATAGTTGGCATACTCCTTGATCCGCACTTTTGGCGACTTCGGTGAAGTACTTCTCTCCAAGAATCTTGTCACTTCGAGCCTCAAGAATGGTGTCGATCAACATGCCTGATAGCGAACCAACGCGGAACATTTTTTGTGCCGGTCTGATTCCCAAAACGAACTTACCTATCTTGAGCATTCCTATTCACCTTTACGATTGATACAGGCGGCATACGCTATCGGCGCTTGCGATTCTACTGCCACACAGCACGAAGTGGACGCAGACCCCACTAGGGTCGCTGTGATTGCTGAGTTCTGCGCTTCTATTAGGTGCAATACGCCACGCCGATCTTCGTCCCGCTATCGGTCGCACATATCATCTTTCCGGGAGTAGATTGCCGATCACACAGCATCTCGGCCCAGTCCTTATGGCTCTGGCACCCATCGAGATCCTTGAATCGTGCAGCCAAAAAACAATTGCTTTCACCCGGACCGCAGAGAAGGTACTTAACCTGCGTCTCGCCTTTTGCACCTTTAACGCCGCCCGATCTGCTGTCGTCGCACCCAGTAAGAAATAGCATTGTCACCACTACTGCGTATACCGCCTTCTTCATAAGATCACCTGACGAGATGGTTAGCGTTCCCCCGAGTTGTTTGCGCGATGTGGCGGGGCTAGCGAGTGCGTACCTTGCTGGGCTTGCCTGCTATCGGCTTGGATTCCATGCACCATCCTCCCTGTACGCAAGGCATCGTTCAACGTTGAATGCCTGCCACAAAATGTCCATCATCGGGCGCACGATGGCATCAACATTCATCACAGTTGCTGCATCTTCGATCCAAACATCAGGCAGAACAAGGTTAGCGCGGTCTGAAAACGCCTTTCGGAAAAGGCTGAAGTTCCCGCCGACGCCTAATTCGTAGCCCTCAATCCCGAGTAGGGCGCAGCGGAAAACGGCGGGGCCAGAGTATCCGAGACGCTTGGCTGTGGCTAAGAAGACAGTTGCGGCCTCCCGATAGAAGGCAGTGACAGTGGTTGATGGAATAACCCGTTGATGTGCGGCATTCTCAGCAGCCTGACGGCCCCCAATGCGTACCGCTTCGAACGCGCCAGACCGAAAGACTTGAACATATGCAGTCTGAGTGTCATCTCGTGTGGGCGAGTAGACAACGAGGCCATCTAGATTCAATGCGCTGGAAGCACTGCCCCAGCCGGAAAAAATAAAGCTCGTATAGTCGCTGTTCAACGCTGCAATATCAATGGTGGTGCGCCCGCTCATGGCTGCAATCGGTACCAAATGGGCAACGCATAAAGGCCCCGCTTGCATCGGTTTCCACGTTTTCCCCGCAAAGATACTTTCGGTTCTTTCGTTGATGAACTGTCGGGCACGCTCGGCAAGTGTTGCAGTCCTATCGAAAGCGGAGCGCAACTGGTCGTAAGTTAGATCGCTGGTATGTGTGCCATTGCGCATAACGAACCTGTGAGAGTCTTTGTGTTGATAGCGATGCGGGCCATCGAATGACGTGGGGATGCGCAGTACCAAGACGTAACCGCCCGTAACTTCGACTGGATGGAACTGTAACCCCTGAATCCGTGGCTCAACCCTTGCGTCCAGCACTTGGCCAAGTCTGCGGTTGGCGGCATCAGGCGGTTCTGATGTTATCGGATGGATTGTCTCTGCGACACCACTTTTGTCCGCGATGCCATATACAAGGTCGCCACCGTTGGAATTGGCAAAGGCACAGACGTCCTTTAGAAATTCTCCCTTGTCCTCGTCACCGGTTGCTGGCAACGCTCGCTTGAAATCCAACGTGCCGGATTCGGGGCAGCCTTCGTTACAAAGTTCCTGAAGCCTTTGCTCGTTTAGCGCGTCAAGTCGTGCGAGCAGCATTGGCTGATTCCTTGGCAGTGGGTGCGGTGCAGATAGTACTCCGTCCTAGTGGTGTGCCTAGCCATGCTGCGCGGCGTGGTGGGGCTATACGTAGCCTGCAATCGGCACCACCAAGGACGCTGATATAATCCGCGCCGCAGTGGGGCAGGCGGAGCAGTAGTATTTGTGAGCCGTACGAAATACGTACTAATCCGACTTTCCTTGATGTGGCAATGCGCTGGAGATCCTCACTAGCACTTCATTTGCCGGCATAGCTCAGATGGTAGAGCAACCGCCTTGTAAGCGGTAGGTCACCAGTTCGATTCCGGTTGCCGGCACCAGTAACAGGTTTTGCGTGATATCTGTCGATACGACGCGAGACGCCAAGCGCCCCATGCGTCCTCGCAACGCAAGGGGCCTCGTGGGGGTTTTTCCTTGTGCATCGATATCGCACAGCCGATCAAGACCCCATATGAACGAAATAGCCCAATAAGAGGATAGCCATGCTTACACCGGAACAGAGAGCCTGGGCCGAGGGGCACAAAGCCGGACAGTTACGGCAGCCCATGGATAACCCCTATGAGCCCGATTCGGAGAGCGGCAAAGCGTGGCTGAAGGGTTATGGCGAGGGCAAGGAGTTACCGCAGAAGGTACCTCCGAAACCGCGCGGATCAGATAGCTGATTATCGGCAAGAACGGCGGGCGAGGTGCGGCAGCAGCAAACAGGCTTTGGAGATTTTGATAGTCGGCGCTGGCGATACGGTGACTTGACCTCCGAAGAGGGCCATTCGAGCCAATCCGTATCGGCGCGCGTCAAGGTATTTACCGCAGAGTTCCTGGAATGTAAAATTACCCTTCACTATTGAGGGGACAATATGGCCTATCGGACAATCTGGGAAACCAATGGAATTTGTGTGCGCTATTCGGGCCATTCGAGCGACCGGGAAATCGCGCTGCTTGTACATGAGTTTCAGGCCGATGAGCGATTTGACAATGTTCGATATATTCTGCATGACTTTCGCGACTGCGAAAATTTGACGTATTCCAAATTGGCAATCGAGGAACTGTCGGCGATCGACGCTGCTGCTGCGATGAGCAAACCAGAGCATAGAGTCGCCGTCGTCAGTGACAGACCGGACGTGCTCGGCATGGTGAAGGCCTACATGGATACAGGATTTCAGGCCAAAGACCAATTGCGTATCTTCTCAAGTCTTGAAGCTGCCCGGAGTTGGGCCTGCGTTTATGCGGGGCTAATCGGCGGCGCTGACCATACTGTGACCGATACCGAAGCGCGGGCATTTGCGTAAAGCCGCCCTTTTTTGGTTTCCGGGATATGCACAAAAGAAGACCGGAGGTAAGTCCGGTCTTCGATTAAATGGTGGAGGCGGCGGGAATTGAACCCGCGTCCATAAGTGCGCCACATACAGTTCTACATACTTAGTCGCGTCATTTGATTTAATCCGCAACACGCCGACGGACAGGCTGGTTGCAGACGATTCGCTTGATTTTCGAACTGTGCATCGCGACTCCGCACAGCCTTATCTCCTGTTAATGATTCCGATGTAGCTTGCGCTACCTGGCCCAGAAGCAAACCAGTTCGGAAGCCAGCCGCTGTTAGGCGGCTAGAGCGAAACGCTCGTCGTTGGCAGTTAGTACTTTCCAGATGGATTTACGAGGTACCCGGATCCTCGGTATGCCCTGCATGCTTTGTCACCCATGTCGAAGCCATGTCGCCCCCTGGATGGTGCAGATCAGATGGTACTTGATCCGCGGATTGCAAGTGCAATTCTAGCGGTTTGCCGCGGCCAGGCCGAGAATATCTTGCGGCGACACGGCTATGGCATCGGCGCCCCAATTCGCGGCAGGCTTGTCACCGCCAAGATAGCCCCAGGCGGCGATAACGGTGGTCATCCCTGCGATACGACCGGAGATGACATCCCGTTCGTCGTCGCCGACGTAGATGCAGTCTGTGGCAGCGATGCCGATCACCGCACTGGCGAGTTGCATGGGGTGAGCATGGGGTTTGGAGCGCTGGGCGCTGTCACCGCAAACTATGCAGGCAGAGCGCTGACGCAGGCCGAGTCCTTCCATCAGGGGAATCGCAAAACGCTGCGACTTGTTGGTGACGACTCCCCAAGGTATGCCGCGGGCTTCAAGTTCATCGAGGTGCTCGGCCATGCCTTCAAACAAACGGGTACCGACACACAATGCGTCCTGATAGATGGCCAGAAATCGCTGCTGCAGGTCAGCATATGCGGGATCGGCCGGGGTGATGCCGAGACCGGCGCCAATCATGCCGCGTGCGCCTGAAGATACATGCGGTCGGAGTTTCGCCATCGGCAGCCGATCGCGCCCTTGTTCCAGCAGCAGTTGATTGAGAGCGCCGCCCAGATCGGGTGCCGTATCGGCGAGCGTGCCATCGAGATCGAAGAGCACCGCCTCAGGCATTGCGCCGGGCCCTGAGGAGGTAGTTCACGTCGGTGTCGGCGCCGATCGATGCGTCGCGCCTGAGCGGGTTGTAGCGCAAGCCGGTAACTTCGAGCACTTCCAGCCCTGCATCGCGGCACAGATGTGCCAGCTCAGCGGGCTTCAGGAAGCGCGTGTAGTCATGGGTGCCGCGCGGCAGCAGGTTGAATACGTATTCCGCGCCGACCACCGCAAGCAGATAAGCCTTCGGATTGCGGTTGATGGTCGATAGAAATACTTGCCCGCCCGGCTTGACGAGTCGGGCGCAGGCGGCCACGGAACTTGCCGGATCGGGCACGTGCTCCAGCATTTCAAGGCAGGTGACGAGATCGAATCGCGCAGGTGTTTCCTCCGCCATGGCTTCGGCCGAGATCAGGCGATAGTCTACGGCGTGCCCGCTCTCAAAAAGGTGCAGACGGGCAATGGCGAGCGCTTTCTCGGACAGGTCGATACCGGTAACCTGTGCGCCCAGGGCCGCCATGCCCTCACTGAGCAGACCGCCGCCGCAGCCGACATCGATCGCATGTTTTCCCTTGAGTCCGACGTGACTGTCGATCCACGCCAGCCGCGCCGGATTGATGTCATGCAGGGGGCGGAATTCCGAGTTCGGATCCCACCAGCGGTGGGCGAGTTCCCCAAATTTGTCTAGTTCGCGGGGGTCGGCGTTGCTGCTTGGGTTCATTTTTGCGTTCCAGGTCCACAAAAAAAGCCCTGCGAGGCAGGGCTTTTTCCGGAGTCAGGCGGAATTACTGAGCCTTGGTACCGATGACTTCGATTTCCACGCGGCGATCAGGCTGCAGGCAATCGATAACCTTCTTGCTCTTTGGGCCCTTGCACTGATTTGCCTTGGTGATCGGCTGCTTCTCGCCCTTGCCTTCAGTGTAGACGCGGTTCGGCTCAATGCCCTTGCTGATCAGATAGGCCTTGACTGATGCGGCACGCTTCTCTGAGAGCTTCTGGTTGTAGGCGTCGGTACCGAAGCGGTCGGCGTGACCAACGGCAATGATCACTTCGAGCTTGATGTTCTTGACGTCGCCGGCCAGTTTGTCCAGCTTGGACTTGCCTTCGGAACGCAGGTCGGCCTTGTTGAAGTCGAACAGGGCGTCGGCGGCAAGCGTCACCTTCTGCGCGGCCGGTTTCGGTGCAGCAGCAGGAGCCGCAGGGGCAGGTGCGACCGCCCTGCTCTTGGAAACCACCGGTGCGGCTTTCTTCACCAGATCCGGGTCGCATTCTTCGATGGCCATTGCCGGGGTCCAGTAACCGGTACGCCAGCACAGGCCGGTACCGCTCTTTACGACGTATCCGCGCTGATCGATGGCATAGCCGACGGTGCCTTTCATGTCGATCCCCGGTGTCTGAGCGAGGGCGGACACGGAAAGTCCGAGCAGAGTGGCGAGCAGCAGAGAATGTTTGGCGCTATTGATCATGTTCCCCCCTTGTTGGGATTAAGTGTAACGGAAGTCGGCAGTTCATCTTTTCCCTGAACGCGACATCGTGTCAGGACGTCATGCGAGTATGCCACAAACCTGCAAGGTCACGCAATTCTGAAATGTCGATTTGCACGGGAACATCCCTGCTCATTACCAGTTTGCCTTCCACCCAGGTATGGGTTACCTGTTCGCGGCCAGCGACATAGACGAGGTGCGATGCGGGGTCAAAGCAGGGCTGAATCAGCCATTCATCAAGGCGTACGGCGCAAAGATCGGCTTTCTTGCCAGGGATCAGCGAACCGATTTCCCCGTCCATTCCCAGAGCCCTGGCACCTCCCAGAGTCGCGGCACGGAGTGTTGTATGCGCGCCAATCGCCTCGGCGTTTTGGCTCGCCCCTTTGGCGAGGAGTGCCGCGTGGCGCATTTCCTGAAACAGGTCGAGGCGATTGTTGGAAGCGGCGCCATCGGTGCCCAGACCGAAATTGATGCCGCGCGTCTGAATCGCCGACATCTGCGGGATGCCGGAGCCCAGTTTCAGGTTGGACGTCGGACAGTGCGCCAGGTGACAGCCCTCACGAGCAAGCAGATCGATTTCGCCGGCGTCAAGATGTACGGCATGCACGGCAATCAGTTGCGGCCCCAGCAGGCCGAGGCCGCGCAGTCGTTCAAGGGGGCGCACGCCATGCAGTTTGAGGCTCTCGTCGATTTCGTGAAGGGTCTCATGAAGATGCACGTGGACAGGTATTTCCAGTTGTGCCGCCAGAGTGGCGATGGTCCTGAAGGTCTTGTCGGCTACGGTATAGGGCGCGTGTGGCGCGAGGCAAAAGCTCACCAACGGATTCCCGCTCAACGCGTCGCGGACGGCCAGCCCTTTGGCAAGATAGTCGTCGGCGTCGGCGGCGTAGCGGGTGGGAAACTCGATCGCGATGATGCCAAGGACAGCGCGCATTCCGATCCGCCTGGCTGCTTCGGCGGCGGCATCCGGAAAGAAATACATATCGTTAAAGGTGGTGATGCCGCCGCGCACCATTTCAGCGCATGCCAGCAGTGTCCCGTCGCGAACGAAATCCGGCCCGGCATGCCTTGACTCAGCGGGCCAGATGCGCTCGGAAAGCCATCGCATCAGGGGCAGGTCGTCGGCGTAGCCGCGCAGCAGGCTCATCGCAGCATGGGTGTGGAGATTGATCAGGCCGGGCAGCAGCACCTGACCCGGCAAATCGAGGGTTTGCCGCGGACGGAAGCGCTTCAGGGCGTCGTCATCAGCGAGCAGGGCAACGATGCACCCGCCGTTTACCGCCAGAGAATGCGCCGAAAGGGTGACTCCGGCCGGTTCGATGGGGATGATCCACTGCGGGCGAATCAGAAGGTCGATATCGATGGGCGCGACGCCGGGAGCAATGGGGGTATTCATGTGCCGATTCAACCAGATTTGGCGGCTTCGGACAACCCGTCGGACTACCCGCGCATGCTAAAATCGCCCGCTTTCCCGCCATCGCTCGCCGCAAGTCGGCAACGGTAAGCCTAAATGACCTCGTTTGCCAAAGAAACCCTGCCGATCAGCCTCGAAGAGGAGATGCGTCACTCTTATCTCGATTACGCCATGAGCGTGATCGTCGGGCGGGCGCTGCCGGACGTGCGGGATGGTCTGAAACCCGTGCATCGCCGCGTATTGTTCGCCATGCATGAGCTTTCCAACGACTGGAACAAGGCCTACAAGAAGTCGGCGCGGATCGTCGGCGACGTGATCGGCAAGTACCATCCGCATGGCGATACAGCGGTGTACGACACGATCGTGCGCATGGCGCAGAATTTTTCCCTGCGTTACATGCTGGTCGATGGCCAAGGCAATTTTGGCTCGGTCGACGGTGATAACGCGGCGGCCATGCGCTACACCGAAATACGCATGGCGCGTATCGGTCATGAGTTGTTGATCGACATCGACAAGGAAACCGTCGATTTCGGGCCGAATTACGACGGATCGGAACAGGAACCGCTGATTCTCCCGGCGCGCATCCCGAATCTGCTGATTAATGGGTCGTCCGGCATTGCCGTCGGTATGGCGACCAACATTCCGCCGCACAACCTGAACGAGGTGGTGGACGCCTGCCTGCTCCTGCTGGGCAATCCGGAAACCACCATCGACGAGCTGATCACTATCATTCCGGCACCGGATTTTCCCACCGCCGGACTGATCTACGGCGTCTCGGGGGTGCGCGACGGCTACCTGACCGGTCGCGGCCGCGTCGTGATGCGGGCGCGCACCCATATTGAGGAACTGCAGCGCAGCGGGCGCCAGGCCATTGTGGTCGATGAATTGCCCTACCAGGTCAACAAGAAGACCCTGCAGGAGAAGATCGCCGAACTGGTCCACGAAAAGAAGATCGAGGGCATTGCGCATATCCAGGACGAGTCCGACAAATCGGGCATGCGGCTGGTCATTGAGCTCAAGAAAGGCCAGGTGCCGGAGGTGGTGCTGAATCACCTCTACAAGCAGACGCAGTTGCAGGACACCTTCGGCATGAACATGGTGGCGCTGGTCGATGGCCGTCCCAGGCTGCTCAATCTGAAGGACATGCTGCAGTGCTTCCTCGCCCACCGGCGGGAGGTCATTACCCGGCGCACGGTGTTCGAACTGCGCAAGGCACGCGAACGTGGCCACATCCTCGAAGGCCTGGCCGTCGCGTTGTCCAACGTCGATGAAATCATCGCCCTGATCAAGGCCGCACAGACCCCGCCGGAAGCCAAGCGCGGGCTGATGGCGCGCACCTGGCGGTCGACCCTGGTGGAAGGCATGCTGGCCCGAGCGTTCGCCGAGTCCTCGCGGCCCGACGGTCTGGCTGCAGAGTTCGGCCTCTCCGCCGAAGGCTATCGGCTGTCCGATACGCAGGCTCAGGCGATCCTTGAGCTTCGTTTGCAACGCCTGACGGGGCTGGAGCAGGACAAGATTGTGGCCGAGTACAAAGAGGTGATGGATCAGATCGCCGACCTGCTCGACATTCTGGCCCGTCCGGAACGCATCACGACAATGATTGGTGAAGATCTGGCGGTAGTAAAGGCCCAGTTCGGCGACGCACGGCGTTCCGAAATTGTTCTCAGTACTGCCGACATCAATCTGGAAGACCTGATCGTTCGCGAAGACATGGTGGTCACGCTGTCGCATACCGGTTACATCAAGCGCCAGCCGCTGGCCGACTACCGGGCCCAGCGTCGGGGTGGGCGCGGCAAGCAGGCGGCCGCGATCAAGGAAGATGACTTTGTCGATCGCCTGTTCGTCGCCAACACCCACGACTACATCCTGTGCTTTTCCAGCCGCGGTCGCGTGTATTGGCTCAAGGTTTATGAGGCGCCGGAAGGCCAGCGCGCTTCGCGCGGCAAGCCGATCGTCAATCTCTTCCCGCTGCAGGAGGGAGAGAAGATCACCGCCGTCCTGCCAACGCCGACTTTCGACGAGGAGCATTTCGTCTTCATGGCTACATCCATGGGTACGGTGAAAAAGACCTCGCTGACCAACTTCGCCAATCCACGCAAGGCGGGCATCATCGCCGTCGGGCTGGACGAGGGTGATCACCTGATCGGCGTGGCGATAACCAACGGCGAGTGCGATGTGATGCTGTTCTCGGATTCAGGCAAGGCGGTGCGCTTTGCCGAGGATGACGTGCGACCGATGGGCCGCGAAGCGCGCGGCGTGCGCGGCATGATGCTGGAACACGACCAGAGCGTGATTTCCATGCTGGTGGCGGACAGCGAAAACTATGCGGTGCTGACCGCGACCGAGAACGGCTTTGGCAAGCGCACCCCCATTGGGGAGTACACCCGCCATGGCCGTGGCACCAAGGGCATGATCGCGATCCAGACGTCGGAGCGCAACGGCAAGGTGGTAGCGGCGGTACTCGCCAGTCCGGGTGAAACGAGCGAGGAGATCATGTTGATTTCGACGGGCGGAGTGCTGATCCGCACCCGCGTGGCCGACATTCGGGTCATGAGTCGATCAACCCAGGGGGTGACACTGATCAACCTCGATGACGGCACCCATCTTGCCGGCGTTGAGAAAGTAATCGAAACGGAAGATGAAGACTTGCCTGCGGAACCACCGATAGAGGACTAGCCGGCATTGCTGCGCTGCACCCATAAAAGTGGACGTGACAATCGACCGATGAATGTATACCGTATTCCGTATTCCTTTTTGTATAGTATATTTTTCGCAATTTAGTTTCGTCACTTTTGGAGGATGGTTATGGCACGTATTTTCAATTTCGCCGCAGGACCCGCCACGCTGCCCGAGGCAGTTCTGAAACAGGCATCCGAGGAATTACTCGACTGGCACGGCAGCGGTCAGTCGGTGATGGAAATGAGTCATCGCGGCAAGGAATACATGGGCATTCATGCGCAGGCGGAGGCGGATCTGCGAGAGCTGATGGGCATTCCCGCCAACTACAAGGTGTTGTTCCTGCAGGGCGGCGCGACATTGCAGTTCGAGATGATCCCGATGAACCTGCTCGCCGGCAAAGCCAGTGCCGATTACGTGCATACCGGCGAATGGGCCAAGAAAGCCATCAAGGCGGCCAAGCTCTTCGGCAAGGTCAACATCGTCGCCAGCAGCGAAGACGGCAAGTTTGCCTACGCCCCGGCGCAGAAGGACTGGAAGCTGGACAAGGATGCAGCCTATGTGCATTACACCGGCAACGAAACCATCGGTGGCGTCGAGTTTCACTGGACGCCGGAAACCGGCGACGTGCCGCTGGTGTGCGACATGTCCTCCAACATCCTGTCGAAGCCGATTGACGTCAGCAAGTACGGATTGATCTATGCCGGCGCACAGAAGAACATCGGACCCGCCGGGCTGACCATCGTCATCATTCGCGATGACTTGATCGGCAAAGGCGTGCCCGCGCCGCAGACCATGCTGGACTACAAGACCCACGCCGAAAACGGCTCGATGTACAACACGCCGCCCACCTACAGCATCTACATCGCCGGCCTGGTGTTTCAGTGGCTCAAGCAGCAAGGCGGCCTGGCCGCCATGGAGAAGCAGAACATCGCCAAGGCAAAGATGCTCTACGACTACCTTGATCAGTCAAGTTTCTACGCCAACCCGGTACGCAAGGAAGATCGTTCGCGCATGAATGTGCCCTTTACGCTGAAGGATGCGGCGCTGGACGAAGAGTTCCTCAAGGGCGCCAAGGCCAAAGGCATGGCGCAACTCAAGGGACACCGCTCCGTCGGCGGCATGCGCGCTTCCATCTACAACGCCATGCCGGTCGCCGGTGTCGCCGCGCTTGTTGCGTACATGAAGGAATTCGAGGCAAAAAATGGCTAATCCATACAACATCCTCATTCTCAACGCCATTTCCCAGAACGGCCTGAAACGACTGCCGGCGGAGCGTTACACAATCGGCAAGGAGATCACCAATCCGGACGCCATCATGGTGCGATCGGCCGACATGCACGCGCTGGAGATTGCCAAGTCGGTACGGGCCATCGGGCGTGCTGGTTCCGGCACCAACAACATTCCCGTCAAGTCGATGTCGGCGCGCGGCGTGCCGGTATTCAACGCACCGGGGGCGAATGCCAATGCTGTAAAGGAGCTGGTGCTGGCCGGCATGCTGCTGGCGGCGCGCAACATCGGCGGCGCCATGAAGTTTGTGTCCGCGCTCGATCCGGCGGATCCGGCGATGGAGAAGAAAGTCGAAGACGGCAAGAAGAAATTTGCCGGCTTCGAACTGGCAGGCCATACGCTGGGCGTTATCGGTCTGGGCAAGATCGGTTGCCTGGTGGCCGACGCAGCCATCAAACTGGGTATGGACGTGCTCGGCTACGACCCGGAAATCACCGTCGATGCCGCCTGGAGCCTGCCTTCGCAGGTGAAAAAGGCCAACAGCGCGGGCGAGGTGCTGAAGAACGCCAACTTCATCTCGATCCATGTACCGCTGGTGGATGCCACGCGCAAGATGATCAACGCGGAAATGCTGGCGCACGTCAAGCATGGCGCCGTACTGCTGAACTTCTCCCGCGAAGGCGTGGTCGATGAAGCGGCGGTACTCGCCGCGCTCGAAGCCAAGAAGCTTGCCGTCTATGTTTGCGATTTTCCCAACGCCAACGTCAACAATCATCCGCATGTCATCGCCCTGCCGCACCTGGGTGCCTCCACCGGAGAGGCGGAAGAGAATTGCGCAATGATGGTCGCCGACCAGTTGCGCGAGTATCTGGAACACGGCAACGTGCAAAATGCGGTGAACTTCCCCAATGTGGTGATGCCGCGCGAGTCGAACTTCCGCATCGCTGTTGCCAATTCCAATGTACCCAACATGCTGGGCCAGATTTCCACCGCCATGGCCCAGGCAGGCTTGAACATCCGCAACATGATGAACAAGTCGAAGGGTGACGTCGCTTACACGCTGGTCGATGTGGACAGCGAAGTGCCGGCCAAGGTGGTCGACTCGATCGCCGGGATCAATGGTGTGCTCGCGGTGCGTTACATTCCGCTCGAAGGCTGATGGCTGAAGAGAAGGGGGAACTCACCCGCCTGCGCGAGGGCATTGATCGCGCTGACGACGAAATACTGCGCCTGCTCTCCGAGCGGGCGCAGTTCGCGCATCGTATCGGCGAAATCAAGCAGGGCAATATCTACCGGCCGGAGCGCGAGGCGCAGGTACTGCGCCGTCTGGTGGCTGCCAATCGTGAGTGCGGCGGACCACTGCCCGACGAAGCGGTGCAGCGAATATTCCGCGAAGTGATGTCGGCCTGTCTGGCACTTGAGCAGCCATTGCGCATTGCCTATTTTGGTCCGGCCGGCACCTTCACCGAAAGTGCTGCCCAGAAACATTTCGGCTCGGCGCCGGACTTCTCGCCCTTCGGCGCCATTGACGACGTGTTCCGCGCCGTCGAATCCGGCAATGCCGATTACGGTGTGGTGCCGGTGGAAAACTCCACCGAAGGCGCGATAGGCCGCAGCCTCGATCTGCTGCTGACCTCGCCGCTGATGATTTGCGGCGAAGTGATGCTGCGCATTCACCAGAATCTGTTGTCCAAGGCCGAGTCGATTGACTCCGTAAAGCGCCTTTACTCCCATGCCCAATCACTGGCGCAATGCCACGAATGGCTCAACCGGAATCTGGCGAGCCTGCTGCGCGTGCCGGTGGCGAGCAACGCCGAGGCCGCCCGCATGGCTGCAGAAGATCCCGAGTCATGCGCGATTGCAGGAGAGGCGGCCGGGGTGCTGTACGGCCTCAACCGGCTGGCATCGAACATCGAGGATGAACCGAACAACACCACACGCTTCCTGATACTGGCGCAACACGACGCGGGTCCTTCAGGGCGCGACAAGACCTCCTTCGTCTGTTCGGCACAGAACAAGCCCGGCGCGGTGCATGACTTGCTGACGCCGCTGGCGAACCATGGCGTGTCGATGAGCAAGTTCGAATCGAGGCCGGCGCGCGGTTTTGGCGGCAGCCGATGGGAATACGTGTTTTTCATCGATGTCGAAGGGCACCGGGAGGATGCAGCAGTCGCCGCGGCGCTCGACGATTTGCGAAGCAGGGCTGGTTTCGTCAAGGAACTCGGCTCCTACCCCCACGCCACGCCATGAGGAAATCATGACTACAGCCGAACTCGCACCCGCCTATATTCGCGCCATCTCGCCCTACCTGCCGGGCAAGCCGATCACCGAACTGGCCCGCGAAATGGGCATTCCGGTCGAAAGCATCGTCAAGCTCGCGTCCAACGAAAACCCGCTGGGCATGAGTCCGAAGGCGCGCGCCGCGTTGGAAAAGGCCGTCGGCGGAATCGAGCGCTATCCGGACAATTTCGATCTGACGCGGGCCCTGGCCGGGCGCTATGATCTGGGCATGAATCAGATCGTGGTCGGCAACGGTTCCAACGACGTGCTCGACCTCGCAGCGCGGGTGTTTCTCTCCCCCGGTCGCTCTGCGGTGTTTTCCCGTCATGCCTTTGCTGTCTATCCACTGGCAACGATGGCGTCGGGCGCCGAATGCATCGCGGTTCCGGCGAAAGAGTTCGGCCACGATCTGGATGCCATGCGCGCGGCAATCCGGCCGGATACCCGCATTGTCTGGATCGCCAACCCGAACAACCCGACCGGCAACTTTCTGCCCTATCCGCAAATCAGGGCCTTCCTGCAATCCCTGTCGCAGGATGTCGTCGTCGTGCTGGACGAGGCCTACAACGAATACCTGCCGCCGGCGGATCGCGCCGATACCGTGGCCTGGCTCAAGGAATTTCCGAATCTCCTGATCACCCGCACCTTCTCCAAGGTGTATGGCCTTGCCGGCCTGCGGATTGGCTATGGGCTTGCCTGCGCCGAGGTAGCCGACTTGCTCAACCGTGTGCGGCAGCCCTTCAACGCCAACAATCTCGCGTTGGCGGCAGCGGTGGCAGCACTGGATGACCATGTCTTTCTTGCAGAGAGCTATGACAACAATCGTCGCGGCATGGAGCAGATTCTTGCGGGTTTGAAACGGATCGGGTTGTCGCATATTCCTTCGCACGGTAACTTCGTGACATTCAGGGCAGGCGATGCGGCCGGTGTCAATCAGCGCCTGCTGAAGCAGGGGGTGATAGTAAGGCCGCTAGGCAATTACGCCATGCCGGAGCATCTGCGAGTCACCATAGGGCTTGAACGCGAGAATGTTCGCTTCCTGGAAGCCCTCGACAAGGCGCTGGCCTGACCAATGCAGTTTGACAAAATCGTCGTCTGCGGCGTCGGCCTGATCGGCGGCTCGTTTGCGCTGGCGCAAAAGTCGGCGCTGGCGACACGGCGCGTGGTAGGCATGGGGCGCACCCGCGCGCCGCTTGAACAAGCGCTGAAGCAGGGCGTGATCGACCAGATTGCCACCGACTGGGCCGACGCCCTCGCTGGCGCCGATCTAGTGCTGCTGGGCATGCCGGTCGGCCAGATGCCAGCGGTGATGGCCGCGCTGGCGCCGCACCTCGGTCCGAAAACGCTGGTGACAGACGGCGGCAGCACCAAGTCTGATGTAGTGGCGGCGGCGCGCGCGGCCCTGGGTGGGAAGATCGCCCAGTTCGTTCCCGGTCATCCGATTGCCGGCGCCGAGAAAAGCGGCATTGGCGCGGCTACTGCCGACCTCTATCGCGACAAGCGTGTAGTACTCACCCCTTTGCCGGAAAACACGCCGGAAGCCGTGGCCCGCGTGCGTTCAGTGTGGGAAGCCTGCGGTGCAAAGGTATCGCAACTCACGCCGGATGAGCACGATCGCGTCTTCGCGGCAGTGAGCCACCTGCCGCATCTGCTGGCCTTTGCTCTGGTGCATGACCTCGCCAGTCGCGACAACGCGGACCAACTCTTCAGCTTTGCCGCCAGCGGCTTTCGCGATTTCACACGCATAGCCAGCAGCCATCCGGAAATGTGGCGCGACATCTGTGTCGCCAATCGCCACGCGCTGCTACCGGAACTCGATGCCTACATGATTGAGCTGATGCGCACCCGCGTGCTGCTTGCCGGAGGAGACGCCGCTGGCCTGGAGGCAATGTTCGATACAGCCCGCGCACGGCGCGACGCCTGGCTGGACTCCCTGCCGTCGTCCGGTGAGTGATGACTAGCCTGACCCTGCCGCCCTTGCGCGCGGCCTCGGGCAGCATACGTCTTCCAGGCTCGAAGAGCATTTCCAACCGCATGCTGCTGCTGGCGGCGCTGGCGGAAGGGACGACTGAAATCGGCAACTTGCTGGATTCGGATGACACACAGGTGATGCTGGCGGCGCTGAAGAAAGTCGGCGTTGGCGTTACGGCGATGGGCGGCAATGCTTGGCGTGTCGAGGGCTGCGGCGGCGTCTTTCCGGTCAAGGACGCGGACCTTTTCATGGGCAACGCTGGCACCGCGATCCGTCCGCTGACGGCGGCATTGGCACTGTCAGGCGGCCACTATCGACTCTCCGGAGTGCCGCGCATGCATGAGCGACCGATCGGCGATCTGGTCGATGGTTTGCTGCAAATCGGCGCCGATGTGCGCTACACCGGCACGCCGGGATTTCCGCCGCTGGCCATTCATCCGGCGGCGGTAAAACTCGCCGCACCGATCCGCCTGCGCGGCGATGTTTCCTCGCAGTTCCTCACCGCGCTGCTGATGGCGCTGCCGCTGACGGGAGCGGAGGCGGTGATCGACATGACCACCGAACTCATCTCGCGGCCCTACATCGAGATTACGCTGAATCTGATGGCGCGTTTCGGCGTCAAGGTGGAACGCGAAGGCTGGCAGCGTTTTACGCTGGCGGCGGGGCAGCGTTATTGCAGTCCTGGCCTGCTGCATGTCGAAGGCGATGCCTCGGCAGCCTCGTATTTCCTTGCCGCCGGAGCGATTGGCGGCGGTCCGGTGCGGGTCGAAGGCGTCGGTCGCAACAGCATTCAGGGCGACGTGCGTTTCGCTGATGCATTGCAAGCGATGGGTGCGCGCATCGAGTGGGGCGATCAGCATATCGAGGCGCGAGCGCCCGAGTCGGGCAAGTTGAAAGCTTTCGATCTCGATCTCAATCACATTCCCGATGCGGCGATGACGCTGGCGGTGGCCGCGCTGTTCGCCGATGGCCGCTGCGTCCTGCGCAATATCGCCTCGTGGCGCGTCAAGGAAACCGACCGCATCGCGGCGATGGCGACCGAACTGAGGAAGCTCGGTGCGACGGTGGAGGAGGGCGCTGACTGGCTCGCCGTCTCGCCAGCGCCGACTTTCAATGCGGGCGCGACCATCGACACCTACGATGACCACCGCATGGCCATGTGCTTTTCGCTGGCGGCGCTGGCCGGCGTGCCGGTGACCATCAACGATCCGCAGTGCGTCAACAAGACTTTCCCTGGCTACTTCGACGCCCTGGCCGAAATCGCCGCGCTGGTGATTGCCATCGACGGTCCTTCGGCCTCGGGCAAGGGCACCGTGGCCGAGCGTGTAGCGGCGGCTCTGGGTTATCACTATCTCGACAGCGGCTCGCTGTATCGCCTGACCGCGCTGGCGGCGATCCGCGCCGGGGTGTCGCTGGACGACGAACCCGGCGTGGCTGATCTGGCAGGCAGCCTGCCGGCGGTTTTCGAGGGCGGCCGCATACTGCTCGCTGGCGACGATGTAACGGACGCCATCCGCCACGAAGAAGTCTCGGCAGGCGCCTCGAAAGTGGCGGCATTGCCGGCTGTACGCGCCGCGCTGCTGGCCCGGCAGCGCGCCTATCGCCGCTTTCCCGGACTGGTGGCGGATGGTCGTGACATGGGCTCGGTGGTCTTCCCCAACGCGGTGGCCAAGGTGTTTCTCACTGCATCAGCCCAGGTGCGTGCAGAAAGACGCCATAAACAGTTGATCGCAAAGGGGATGCCTGCTAATATGCACGCCCTTTTGCAGGATTTGCAGGAGCGGGATGCGCGCGACGCCCAGCGTAGCGTGGCGCCCCTCCGGCAGTGCGACGATGCTGATCTGGTGGATACCACCCCGATGAATATCGACGCAGCAGTGGATGCCGTGATGACTATCGTCAAGCGGCAGCGACTGTGATTCGGGCATCAGGATAATGTTCCACGAGCATCGCAACAAAGGTGTCGCAATGGCCGCCAGGCCTCAGCGGCGAAGAGCAACCAACCCGTCACCCCGGTGACAAACATCCGTAAGGTCCCTAACTCAATGTCTACTGCTATTGCCGAAAGTATTATCGAAAACTCACCCATGGAGAGCTTTGCCGCCCTGTTCGAGGAAAGCCTCCAGCGCCAGGAAATGCGTGCCGGTGAAGTCATCACGGCCGAAATTGTTCGCATCGACCAGAATTTCGTGGTCGTCAATGCGGGCCTCAAGTCCGAAAGCATGATCCCCGTCGAAGAGTTCCACAATGAACGTGGCGAGCTCGACGCCAAGCCGGGCGATTTCGTCCTGGTGGCGATCGAGATGCTCGAAGACGGTTACGGCGCAACGCGCCTCTCGCGTGAAAAGGCCAAGCGCATCGCCGCCTGGAACGATCTCGACAAGGCCATGGTCGATGGCGCCCTGGTCAAGGGTCTGATCACCGGCAAGGTCAAGGGCGGCCTGACCGTCATGGTCAATGGCATTCGCGCCTTCCTTCCCGGTTCGCTGGTCGATACGCGTCCGGTCAAGGACACCGCGCCGTTCGAAGGCAAGGAATTCGAATTCAAGGTCATCAAGCTGGATCGCAAGCGCAACAACGTGGTCGTTTCGCGCCGCGCCGTGCTTGAGGCCAGCATGGGCGAAGATCGCCAGAAGCTGCTGGAAAATCTGCAGGAAGGCACTGTCATCAAGGGCATCGTCAAGAACATCACCGATTACGGCGCATTCGTCGACCTCGGCGGCATCGACGGCCTGCTGCACATCACCGATCTGGCCTGGCGTCGCGTGCGTCATCCGTCGGAAGTGCTCAACGTCGGTGATGAAGTCACCGCCAAGGTACTCAAGTTCGACCAGGAAAAGAACCGCGTATCGCTGGGCATGAAGCAACTGGGCGAAGATCCGTGGGTGGGAATCTCCCGCCGTTACCCGGCCAACACGCGTTTGTTCGGCAAGGTCACCAACCTCACCGACTATGGTTCGTTCGTCGAGATCGAACAGGGCATCGAAGGCCTGGTGCATGTATCCGAAATGGACTGGACCAACAAGAACATCCATCCGACCAAGGTTGTCCAGCTGGGCGACGAAGTTGAGGTGATGATTCTCGAAATCGACGAAGACCGTCGCCGCATTTCGCTCGGCATGAAGCAGTGCATGGCGAACCCGTGGGACGATTTTGCGATGAAC
>Ga0154354_1149_pt1 | contig 42375 bp, 41 predicted proteins | sample RifGroA2_FD_115882 | JGI IMG/M metagenome (GOLD analysis project Ga0154354, IMG submission 115882) | Rhodocyclales bacterium GWA2_65_19
CAGCCCTTCGAGGTTGATCTCATTCTAGACGATTGGGATTTGCGCTCTGGCCGGAACGGCATAGCGTGGTGCCATATCCTTGATGGCATTCTAGACGATTGGGATTTGCGCTCTGGCCGGAACGGGAAAACCTACACCGTGTCCGTCGAATACATTCTAGACGATTGGGATTTGCGCTCTGGCCGGAACCGCACCGCCCTCGACATCGAGACCCTGGAGATTCTAGACGATTGGGATTTGCGCTCTGGCCGGAACCCATTCTGTGATGATCCGCTCGGGCATTTTATTCTAGACGATTGGGATTTGCGCTCTGGCCGGAACACGACAGTCAATAGTAACATCAAGCGGATTATTCTAGACGATTGGGATTTGCGCTCTGGCCGGAACCCAAGACAATTCTCACTGTGTGTCAATCATATTCTAGACGATTGGGATTTGCGCTCTGGCCGGAACGGCCGAGAGCACCGACTGCGACATCACTCGATTCTAGACGATTGGGATTTGCGCTCTGGCCGGAACAGCCGCCGCCGTGTTGAGTACAAAGCGCAAATTCTAGACGATTGGGATTTGCGCTCTGGCCGGAACCATCTTGAGGATGTCATTTGCGGTGTCCGGATTCTAGACGATTGGGATTTGCGCTCTGGCCGGAACCTTGTCAGCCATCTCCTTGCGCTCGGCAGCATTCTAGACGATTGGGATTTGCGCTCTGGCCGGAACACGAACTCACCAACCCTTGCAAGTCTTGCGATTCTAGACGATTGGGATTTGCGCTCTGGCCGGAACTGACCAGACGTTGTCGGCGCTGTATGAGGCATTCTAGACGATTGGGATTTGCGCTCTGGCCGGAACTTATACTATCCGCTGCTGTCAGAGCTGGGCATTCTAGACGATTGGGATTTGCGCTCTGGCCGGAACATCCGATCCGTCTGCCGTCCATGACGGGCAATTCTAGACGATTGGGATTTGCGCTCTGGCCGGAACGTACAAAAATTCCAGCCACTCGGAAAACTCGGATTCTAGACGATTGGGATTTGCGCTCTGGCCGGAACATGACACGTACGCTTAATAACACTATCCCAATTCTAGACGATTGGGATTTGCGCTCTGGCCGGAACTCCGCACCCGGCCAGTCTTGGTTACGGAAAATTCTAGACGATTGGGATTTGCGCTCTGGCCGGAACTGACAGCCCGTCGTCGATCATCGCGCTGCGATTCTAGACGATTGGGATTTGCGCTCTGGCCGGAACCGCCACCAGCTTGTTGATCTCGGCCACTGTATTCTAGACGATTGGGATTTGCGCTCTGGCCGGAACCCTTCGCGGATTCTGGCAGCTATCAGGTTGATTCTAGACGATTGGGATTTGCGCTCTGGCCGGAACAGACCCTTGCCGCTGATGTTTATTTTCTGAATTCTAGACGATTGGGATTTGCGCTCTGGCCGGAACTCGCAGGCCAGCCGGTGCTCTTCATCAGACATTCTAGACGATTGGGATTTGCGCTCTGGCCGGAACTGTAGCCGCGTCCTCGTGAGTCAGGATGTAATTCTAGACGATTGGGATTTGCGCTCTGGCCGGAACAACTTCATGGTTGGAGGAGGCGCAAAAAAAACCGCGCCCCCTCCAACCATGAAGTTCTTGCTTCGCAAGGTCAGCAAGAAAGTGAATCCCTACGCGCCCTCTCGCGCAAGAGTCGGCGCTGGTGACGCGGCGCTGCGCCGAGTCAATGCATCCCCGCGAGTTCGCTATTGGCCTTGGCCAGGCGGTCCACGAGAATATTCAGGAAGGACTTGTTGAACTTGAGCTGGCAGTTTTCCGAGGCGCTGGCCAGCGAGTCGCGCTTGATCTTGAACAGAGTCACCGGCGTGATGGTCATGATCGTGGCAGTGCGCGGAATGGCGCTTTGCCGGATGTAGCACATCTCGCCGAAGCAATGGCCGGCGCCGTGGGTTCCCAGGTCCCGGCTGCCCTTGCTGGCCCTTACCTCGCCCTCGGCCAGGATGAAGAAGAAATTTCCCTCGTCGCCTTCATGGAACAGGTAGGTGCCGGCGGGAACCCTCCCCCAGACGCTGATGCGCACCACTTCCCATAGCTCGACGTCGCTGAAATCGGCGAAGAAGGGCAGCTTTTTCAGGGTGTTGAATTTCGCGGTTTCGGAGACCGATTCCTGCGGCAGATCGAGGGCCGCGATCTCGGCCAGGTCTTTCGAAAATTCGCGCCAGTCGGCGTAGCGCTGCGTCCGCTCCTTGCGCATCGCGGTGGCGACGATTTTCTCCAGCCGCAGCGGCAGGCCCGGCCGCAGGCTGCGGATACTGGCGGCTTCCTCGTTGAGGATTTTGTGCGTCAGGGCGTAGTTGCTTTCCGCCTCGAACGGCATGCGCCCGGTCAGCAGGCGGTACATCACCACGCCCAGGGAGTAGATGTCGGTCTGCGGGGTCAGCGAGTCCTGGCGGATCTGCTCCGGCGACATATACGCGGGCGAACCGACGCCGACCACCTGGGTCTCCTCGCTCTTGATCGATACGGCGGCGCCGAAATCGGCGATCTTGATGTTGCCGTCGCCGCACAGCATGATGTTGGCCGGCTTGATGTCGCGGTGGATGACCCCGTGCCGGCTGGCGAATTCGAGCGCCAGGGCGGCCTTGAAAACGATTTCGACCACCTGCTCCACCGCCAGCAAGGATTCGGGTTGCGCGTGCTTTTCAAGGGTTTCGCCCCGGACGTATTCCATCACGATGTAATTCTTGTCCCGGCTCAGCGAGGCGTCATAAATTCCGACGATGTGGGGATGCACGATACGGCCGGCCAGCGAGGCCTCGTTGGCCAGCAGCTTGCGGAACGTCGGCCCGGTTTCCGGATCGGACAAGGTCGCGGAATCGATCAGCTTGATGGCCACCTCGCGTTCGGTAAAGGCGTCGTAAGCGAGATACACGGTGCTGGTCGCGCCGCTGCCGAGCACGCGGACAATCTCGTACTTGTCGATGCTGGCGGGGGCCGATGCGTCCATACGTCGGCTCAGGCCCGGCGCCAGGTCGTTCCTTGCGGACCGTCTTCGAGCACGATGCCGGCGGCTTTCAGTTCATCCCGGATGCGGTCGGACTCGGCGAAATTCCGCGCCACCTTCGCGGTCGCGCGAGCGGCAATCCTTGCGTCGATGTCCTGATTGCTGAGGCCGCCGGCCGGCGCCGCCTGCAAAAAGACTTGCGGGTCGCGCTGGAGCAGGCCGAGCACCCCGCCCAAGGCCTTGAGCTGCCCGACCAAGGCCGTTTCGCCGCGATTCACCGCGGTCGCCAGATCGAACAGCACCGCCATCGCTTCCGGCGTGCCGAAGTCGTCGTCCAGCGCGGCCTTGAAGCGCGCGGCATGGGGCTCGTCCCAGTCCACCGCCACTTCGCCGACGACGCCCTTGAGCGCCGTGTAAAGCCGCGTCAGGGCGTGCCGCGCATCGTCCAGGTGGACGTCGGAATAGTTCAGCGGACTGCGATAGTGAGCGCGCAGGATGAAGAAGCGCACCACTTCCGCATCGAATTTTTTCAGCACTTCGCGGATGGTGAAGAAATTGCCCAGCGACTTCGACATCTTCTCGTCATCGACGCGGACAAAGCCGTTGTGCATCCAGTAGTTGACGAACTGGCACTGGTGGGCGCCTTCCGATTGGGCGATCTCGTTTTCGTGATGGGGAAACTGCAGGTCCTGGCCACCGCCATGAATGTCGAAATGCTGCCCCAACAGCTCCGACCCCATGGCCGAGCATTCGATGTGCCAGCCCGGACGCCCCGGCCCCCAGGGCGAGGGCCACTTCACTTCGGCAGGCTCGTCGTCGCGGGCATGCTTCCACAGCACGAAGTCGAGCGGATCATGCTTGCCGGCCATGACATCGACACGCTCCCCGGCACGCAGGTCTTCCAGGGACTTGCCGGAAAGTTTGCCGTAGCCGTCGAACTTGCGCACCGAATAGCAGACGTCGTTGCTGGCGGCGACATAGGCATAGCCCTGTCGTTCCAGAGTGCCGATCATGTCCAGCATCTGCGGCACAAAGTCGGTGGCGCGCGGCTCGGCATCGGGCGGCAGGACACCCAGCGCCGCTGCGTCTTCGTTCATCGCGGCAATGAAGCGGTCGGTCACCTGGCGGATCGTCTCGCCGTTTTCTTGCGCGCGACGGATGATCTTGTCGTCGATATCGGTGATGTTCCGCACGTATTTCAATTCGTAGCCACTGGCCCTCAGCCAGCGCGCGACCAGGTCGAACACCACCATTACGCGGGCATGTCCGAGATGGCAAAAATCGTATACCGTCATCCCGCACACGTACATGTTGGCCCGACCGGGCTGAATGGGAACGAATACCTGCTTTTCGCGGGCCAGGGTGTTGTATATCTTCAGCATGGGCGGGAAAGTGAGATTTCAGTGAGGTCGGCATTATCGGCGCCAAGCACGGCGTCCATGACCAATCTCACCCGAACGCACGGGTAAGCAGAAAAATGGCCACGAAAGGCCGGCATTATCGGGCCATCGATCAAACGCAGTCAGGTTGTGGGGAGGGGGGGCTTCTTGTTAGAATCCAACGTCGAATCCAGCATGGTTTGTCCCCGCGAAAACGCAGTTTCAGAGCAGGCTAACGCCAGCTTCATCGGCGTCTAGCGCAGCGGCCGTAGCTAATATCATTTTCGGGCAACCGTCAAAGAGAAGTATATACCATGACCCAAATCCGCCTCAATGCCGCACGCCTACTAGCATCAGCAGTTTCCGTCGCCCTTCTGTCGCTGGCGCCTGCGGTGCACGCCGACACGCTGCAGGACATCAGCAAGCAACTCAAGCAGGGGCAGCACGCCCAGGCGCTGGAACAGGTCGATAAGTATCTCGCGGCCAAGCCCAAGGATGCCCAGGGGCGCTTTCTCAAGGGCATCGTGCTGACCGAGATGAACAAGCCCAACGAGGCGATTGCGGTGTTCTCCAAGTTGACCGAGGATTACCCGGAACTGCCGGAACCCTACAACAACCTCGCCGTCATCTACGCCCAGCAGAAACAGTACGACAAGGCCAAGCAGGCGCTGGAAATGGCCATTCGCACCCATCCGTCCTACGCCACCGCCCACGAGAACCTGGGCGACATTTACGCGCGGCTCGCCAGCCAGGCTTATGACAAGGCGTTGCAGATCGACTCGTCGAACTCCAGCGCGCAAAACAAGCTGGCCTTGATCCGCGACCTGATGAGCACCGCCAATCGTCCCGGCAAGGCCAGCAAGCCGGTCGCCGAACCCGTAAAACTGGCTGAAGCACCCAAGCCCGTTGCCACGCCGGTCGCCACCCCGGTCGCGGCGACGCCCGTAGCCGCTGGCCCGCAACCGGTCGTCGCGCCGGCCAAGCCGGTCGATGCGCCCAAGGCGGCACCGGCGAAAGCCCCGGGTGACGCCAACAGCGAAATCACCAAGGCAATCGACCTGTGGGCCGCCGCCTGGTCGCGCAAGGACGTCAAGGCCTACCTCGCCGCCTACGCCCGCGACTTCAAGACTCCCGCTGGGGAATCCCGTTCGACCTGGGACGCCGAAAGGCAGAAGCGGATCAACAAGCCGGGTGCAATCCAGGTCAGCTACGAAGGCCTGAAGATCGTCGTCGATGGCGACACGGCGACCGTGAAATTCCGCCAACACTACAAGTCGGCTTCGCTCAAGACCTCCAGCAACAAGGTGCTGCTGATGGGCAAGCGCGACGGCAAGTGGCAGATCCTGCAGGAGCGGGTCGGTAGCTGATGGGCTACCTGCGGCACTTCCTGGCGATCATTCCGGCCTGCAGCCTGCTGCTGGCGGCCGGCGCGACCGAGGCTGCAGGCAAGGCGCCCAAGCACATCAAGAAGGATGCCGGCAGCCCGGCCATTGAGGCAAGCTACACCGATTCCGGACCGGAACCGCTGCTGGCAAAAGTGTTCGACGCCATCGAGGGCAACCGGCTCGAACTCGCCATGCAGCAAACCGACATGCTGATCAAGGCCTATCCGAATTTCCGCCTGGCGCATCTGGTCAAGGGCGATCTGCTGCTGGCCCGCTCGCGTCCCCTGATGGCCTTCGGCGAGGGCGGCGGCCCGGCGGCGGGAGACAAAATTGCCGACCTGCGCGACGAAGCCATCGTCCGCCTCAAGGGCTACCGCACCAAACCGCCGGCCGACTATGTGCCGCGCTACCTGTTGCAGATGCAGCCGGAACAAAAACATGCGGTAGTGGTGGATACGCAGAAATCCAGGCTCTATCTCTACCAGAATGACAACGGCACGCCACGCTTCATTGCCGACTACTACATCACCCAAGGCAAGCTGGGAGCGGAGAAGGCCCGCGAAGGCGACAGGAAGACGCCGATCGGCGTCTATCACGTCACCTCCAGCCTGCCACGACAGAAACTGACCGACTTTTACGGCAGTGGCGCCTTTCCCATCAACTATCCCAACGACTGGGACAAGCGCCAGGGCCGCAACGGCCACGGCATCTGGCTGCACGGCACGCCCTCGGACACCTTCTCGCGCCCGCCGAAGGCCTCCGACGGCTGCGTGGTGCTGGCCAACCAGGATCTCGATACGCTGTCGAAAAGCCTGCAAATCGGCCTGACGCCGGTGATCATCAGCAACAGCATCGAATGGCTTTCGCTCGACGACTGGCAGAGCGAGCGCAGTTCGCTGCTGAAGATGATCGAGGAATGGCGGCAGGATTGGGAGAGCCGCAACCTCGACAACTACGCGCGGCACTACTCGCACAAGTTCAACGTCGACGGCCAGGGCTATCAGGGCTGGATCGAACAGAAACGCAAGGTCAACGCGGCCAAGAGCTGGATCAAGGTCGATACTGGCAACATCAGCATGTTCCGCAATCCGGGCAAGGAAGAATATGTCGTTGTCACCTTCGAGCAGGACTATCGCTCCAGCAATCTTTCCAACCAGATGAAGAAGCGCCAGTACTGGATCAAGGAAAGCGGCCGCTGGAAGATCGTCTTTGAAGGCGCCGCCTGAGGCACGCAAAGCGCCTGCCCGCGCTGACTGAATCACCCTTTACCCGTTCCCTGGAGACTCCATGCACCGCCTGTTCCTGTTTGTTATCGCCCTGCTTTTCGGCATCGCCACCCATGCCGCCAACCCGCAGCTTGAGCTGAAGACGTCGCAAGGCACGCTGATCATCGAGCTGTATCAGGACAAAGCGCCGAAGACGGTGGAGAACTTCCTGCAATACGCGAAGGATGGATTCTTCAACGGCACCATCTTTCATCGCGTGATTCCCGATTTCATGATCCAGGGCGGCGGCTTCACGCCGGACATGAAGCAAAAGGACACCCGTGCATCGATCCAGAACGAGGCCAAGAACGGCCTGAAGAACGAGCCGGGTACGCTGGCCATGGCGCGCACCAACGATCCGCATTCCGCCAGCTCGCAGTTCTTCATCAACCTCAAGCACAACAGCTTTCTTGATTACCCAGGTCAGGACGGTTGGGGCTACGCCGTGTTCGGCAAGGTCGTGCAAGGCCTCGACATCGTGCAGAAGATTGCCAAGGTGGAAAGAAAGAGCTCGCCGTACAGCCCCGATCGAGTGCCTTCCACACCCGTCACGCCGATTCTGATCGAATCCGTCAAGCTGCTGCCAGCAACGAAATAACCCACACAGGACGACACCCCATGATCAAGCTCACCACCAACCACGGCGCCATCACGCTCGAACTCGATGCCGAGAAGGCTCCCAAGACCGTGGCCAACTTCATCGCCTACGTCGAAGCCGGCCACTACGACAATACGATTTTCCATCGCGTGATCGACGGCTTCATGATCCAGGGCGGCGGGTTCGAGCCCGGCATGGACCAAAAGCCGGTTAACGAACCGATCGAGAACGAAGCCAAGAACGGCCTCAAGAACGAGTGCTACACGGTCGCCATGGCGCGCACCTCGGATCCGCATTCGGCCACTGCGCAGTTCTTCATCAACGTCGGCGACAACGACTTCCTCGACAACGACAAGTGTCAGGACGGCTGGGGCTATTGCGTCTTCGGTCGCGTCGTCGAAGGCCAGGACGTCGTCGACCAGATCAAGGCGGTGAAGACCGGCAACAAGGGCTTCCACCAGAACGTGCCGAAGGAAGACGTGGTGATCGAGCGCGCCGAAAAAATCTGAAGCCCGCGCGGCGCCATTCGACGATGTTTCGCGCCCTGCCACAGTTTCTCGCCGGTCTTGCGCTCGGCCTTGCGGCAATTGTTTCGCTGGCCTTCACCGCCGCCCCGCCGGGACTGCCCAACTCGCCGGGCAAGCCTGCGGCCAAGGCTCCGGCCGTCTCGACGCCGATTGCCGGCAACCGGACGCTGGCGGTCGCGCCCCAGAAACAGGGGCGGCGCATCGCCCTGGTGATCGGCAACGGCGACTACCAATACCCCGACAAACTGCCCAAGCTGGCCAACCCCGCCAACGATGCGCAGGACATCGCCGCAGCATTGCGCGGGTTCGGCTTCGAAGTCATCGAGCGCAAAAACCAGACGCTCGAAGCCATGAACCAGACCATCGCCGAATTCGGCAGCCGCATCGGCGGCAGCGAAGCGGCGCTGTTCTACTTCGCCGGACATGGCATTCAGGTCAAGAACCAGAACTACCTGATGCCGGTGAATGCGCGGGTGGAAAGTGAAGCCGTGGTGCCGTATCAAGGCGTCAACATCAATCAGGTTCTTGATGAAATGGACAATGCCAAGAGCAGCGCGAATATCGTCATGCTCGATGCCTGCCGCAACAATCCGATCACCGGCAAGTTCCGCTCCGGCAAGTCGCGCGGGCTGGCCAGCCCCGGCAGCACGCCCAAAGGCACGGTGATCGTGTATGCCACCGACCCGGGCAATGTGGCCGCCGACGGCGAAGGCCGCAACGGGCTATTCACGGCGGGGCTGTTGACCGCCTTCAAGGGCAAGGATCTGAGTCTCGATGACGTGCTGACGGTGGCCAGCGCCGAGGTCGAGCGTGCCAGCGGGCAGACGCAGACGCCCTATGTCAACGGCCCCAAGACCTTGCAGAAGAATTTCCATTTCCGCGTCGCCGTCGATTCCGGTCGTGGCGAGACCGCCCAGGCCGCCGTGGCGTCAGCGCCGACTGCTGCGGCAGCGGCGCGCGAGGATTCCGAAACCCAGTTCTGGAACGAGGCGAAAGCCGGCGACGCGAAAGAGTATCTCGACGCCTATCTCAAGCAATATCCCAATGGCAAATACCTTGCGCTGGCAAGAATCGAATTGCAAAGACTCGACGAGCGAGAACGACAGGAAACCTTGCGCAAAGAACAGGCCGCCTGGGACGAGGCCAAGAGCAGGGCCAATTCCACGGCCTATGCCAGCTACCTGGAGCGCTACCCGGCCGGTCGCTACGCCGCGCTGGCACAGGCGGCGCAGCAGAAACTGCAACGCGAAGCGAAACAGGACGCCGCCCAAGCCGACAAGTGGGCGCTTGCCGCCCACCCCCAGCTTGAGATGAAGACCTCGCAAGGCACCCTGGTCATCGAGTTGTATCGGGACAAGGCTCCCAAGTCGGTGGAAAACTTCCTGCAGTACGTCAACGATGGTTACTTCGACGGCACCATTTTCCATCGCGTGATCGCCGATTTCATGATCCAGGGCGGAGGCTTCACGCCGGACATGAAGCAGAAGAGTACGCGCCCGCCGATCCAGAACGAGGCCAAGAACGGGCTGAAGAACCAATTGGGCACGCTGGCCATGGCGCGCACCAGCGATCCGCATTCCGCCAGCGCCCAGTTCTTCATCAACCTCAAGGAAAACGGCTTCCTCGATTACCCAAGCCGCGACGGTTGGGGCTACGCCGTGTTCGGCAGGGTCGTGCAGGGTCTCGATGTCGTGCAGAAAATTGCCAGAGTGCCGACCGGGAATTCCGGCCAGCACCAGAACGTGCCGACCACGCCGGTAGTCATCGAAGCCGTCAGGCTGCTGCCGGCAGGCAAATAAATCCCGCGATCACGCGCCATGCTGACCATCGCAGGAACGGCCCGCCTCGTTTCCGATCTGCATCTGCGGGCCGAGCGGCCTGACCTGACACGGCGCTTTGCCGCCTTTCTCGCCGATACGGCCAGCGCAAAAGTCGAGGCGCTATTCATTCTCGGCGATCTGTTCGAGTACTGGATCGGCGATGACGACCTGGCCGACCCGTTCAATGCCCAGGTGTGTGCTCTGCTGCGCAACCTGGCGGATCGGGGTACGAAGATATTCTTCATCGCCGGCAACCGCGACTTCCTGATCGGCGAGACCTTTGCCGCTGCGGCCGGCATGCGCCTGCTCGACGAGATCGAAAGAGTCGGCGCTGGCGGCGCGGCGACCTTGCTGATGCACGGCGACACGATCTGCACCGATGACCTTCCCTACCAACAGTTCCGGCGGATGGTGCGGGCCAAGGAGTGGCAGTCGGGTTTTCTGGCGCGCCCCCTGACCGAGCGCCGCGCCGAAGTCGAAAGCCTGCGTCGCCGCAGCGCCGAAGCCATGCTGGGCAAGACCGCCGCGATCATGGATGCCAACCCCGAAGCCATTCGACGCGCCCTGGAAACTCACGGCTGCAATCGCCTGATTCACGGCCACACGCACCGGCCCGGATGCGAACAGCTTGATATGGCGTCCGGCAGCGCCGAACGCTGGGTGCTCTCCGACTGGGATACGGGACGTGGCGATGCGCTGGAAATCGACGCGGCCGGCGTGCGCCGCCTCGACTTGTCTTCCTAAACCAGTCCCCGCGCCAGGTCGGCCTGCAAGTCCGCGGGACTTTCCAGCCCGACCGCGATCCGCAGCAAGCCTTCGCCGATACCGGACGCCGCGCGCGCCTCGGGTGTGATGCGACCATGCGTGGTCGATGCCGGATGCGTAATGGTGGTCTTGGTGTCGCCCAGATTCGCCGTGATCGACAGCAGGCGGCAGTTGTCCACCACGCGCCACGCCGCGGCGCGATCGCCCTTGACCTCGAAGGACAGGATGGCGCCGCCACTGGCTTGCTGCCGCATCGCCAGCGCGTGCTGCGGATGCGACGCCAATCCGGGGTAAAACACGCGCGCCACCTGCGGCTGCGCCTCCAGCCACTGCGCCAGCTGCTGCGCGTTGGCCGATTGGGCCTGCATGCGCACTGCCAGGGTTTCCAGCCCCTTGAGGATCACCCAGGCATTGAAGGGCGACAGCGTCGGCCCGGCGGTGCGCAGGAACTTGAATACTTCATCGGTCAGCGGCTTGGCGCCGCAGACGGCACCGCCCAGCACGCGCCCCTGCCCGTCCAGGTATTTGGTCGCGGAATGAATCACCAGGTCGGCGCCCAGTCGCAGCGGACGTTGCAGCGCCGGCGTGCAGAAGCAGTTATCGACCACCAGCAGCGCGCCCGCGGCATGCGCCACTTCAGCCAGGGCTGCGATATCGAAGACTTCGGTCAGCGGATTGGACGGCGTCTCGACGAACACCAGTTTGGTGCTCGGCCGCAGCGCGGCGCGGAACGCCTCGACCGAGCCCGTATCGACAAAGCTGGTTTCAACGCCAAAGCGCGGCAGGATGGTGCCGAACAGTTGCTGGGTCGCACCGAAGATGCTGCGCGAGGCGACGATATGTTCGCCGGCTTTCATCAACGCCATCACCGTAGATAGGATCGCCGCCATGCCGGTGGCGGTGGCGACGCAGCCCTCCGCGCCTTCCAGCGCCGCCAACCGCTGTTGCATGGTGGTCACGGTGGGATTGGTGAAGCGGGCGTAGACATTGCCCTCCTCTTCGCCGGAGAAACGGGCCGCCGCCTGCGCCGCGCTTTCGAAGACGAAACTGGAGGTGAGGTAGAGCGCTTCCGAGTGCTCGCCGAACTGGCTGCGCTCCTGACCGGCGCGCACGGCCAGGGTCTCGAACGACCAGCCCGATGTATCCAGCGGACTGCTCATCCCGCCTGCACCAGATTCAGGTCGAGCTGCTCGCCATCCTGGCCGTCGAATCCATCGGCATCGTCCGGCTTCTGCGGCGACGGCAGCGCACGCTTGTCCTCCATGCTCTGCAGATAGGTGGTGGTGACGTCGCCGGTGATATAGCTGCCGTCGAAACAGGAGGTTTCGAACTGGGTCACGGTGGGATTGACGGAACGCACTGCCGCCTTGAGCGCATCCAAGTCCTGGTAGATCAGCGCATCGGCGCCGATCTCGCGACAGATTTCCTCGTCGTTGCGGAAGGCGGCGATCAGTTCGCTGCGCGTCGGCATGTCGATGCCATAGACATTGGCAAAGCGCACCGGCGGCGAGGCGGAGGCGAAGTAAACCTTCTTCGCGCCGGCTTCGCGCGCCATCATGATGATCTCGCGACTGGTGGTGCCGCGCACGATGGAATCGTCGACCAGCAGCACATTGCGGCCCTTGAACTCCTGGCTGATGGCGTTCAGCTTCTGCCGCACCGATTTGCGCCGCGTCGCCTGGCCGGGCATGATGAAGGTGCGCCCGATATAGCGGTTCTTGACGAAGCCCTCACGGTAGGGAAGGTTCAGGCGCGCCGCCAATTCCATCGCCGAATGGCGGCTCGAATCGGGGATCGGGATCACCGCGTCGATCGCCAGATGCGGCATGGTGAGCCGGATCTTGTCGGCCAGATAGTCGCCCATCTTGGCCCGCGTCTCGTACACCGATATGCCGTCCATCACCGAGTCGGGACGCGCCAGGTAAACGAACTCGAACATGCACGGAGCATGCACGGTACGCTCGGCGCACTGCCTGCTGACGAAGTTGCCGCGCATGTCGATCAGCACCGCTTCGCCCGGTTCGACGTCGCGCAGCATCTTGAAACCCAGGGTGTCGATCGCTACGCTCTCGGATGCCACCAAGTATTCGGTGCCGTCCGGAGTCTCGTTCTTGCCCATCACCAGCGGACGAATGCCATAGGGATCACGGAAAGCCAGCAATCCGTAGCCGGCGATCATCGCCACCACGGCATAGGCGCCACGTACCCGGCGATGCACGCCGGCCACCGCCTTGAAAATGGTCTCGGCATCGACTTGGTACTTGGTCGACGCCGCCTGCAATTCATGCGCCAGCACATTGAGCAGCACCTCCGAATCGGAGTTGGTGTTCATGTGGCGCAAGTCCTGCAGGAACATGTCCTGCTTCAGCTGGTCGGCATTGGTCAGGTTGCCGTTGTGCGCCAGCATCAGGCCGAATGGGGAATTGACGTAAAACGGCTGCGCCTCGGCGGCATTGTCCGCCGAACCGGCGGTCGGGTAGCGGCAGTGGCCGATACCCCAGTTGCCCATCAGGTTGCGCATGTTGCGGGTGCGGAAGACATCGCGCACCAGGCCGGAACCCTTGTGCATGTGGAAGCGCCCGCCCTCCGCCGTGGCGATGCCGGCGGCATCCTGGCCGCGGTGCTGGAGCACCTGCAAGCCATCGTAGAGCAACTGATTCACCGGCGTGGTAGCCACCACACCCAGAATTCCGCACATGGTCCTTCTCCGCCGGGCCGCCCCAAGGGGAAGCAGCCAAAACATGGAGCGGGCAGCGCCCGCAAACAATTATCGCCCCCTTCCCCGGGAAGGGGGAAGGGGGGATGGTCCTTTTCCTCTATCGAAACCGAATCCGTTTTGCCGCGTCCGGCGGCAACCACGGCTTGGCTGCGATCACCGCTGTCTCAAGGGGCGGCGCCAATGTCGCATTGCGCCACCAATCCGCCTTGGGCAGCGGCGTCATGCCCGCCACCAATACCACCACCAACACCACCAGAATCCCGCGCAACACGCCAAAACCCGCACCCAGCAAGCGATCCAGCAATCCCAGGCCGACCGCCTTCAGCATCAGCGAAATCAGCATGCGCGCAATTGCAAAGACAATCAATACTCCAGCAAAAACCAGCACATACGCTGCAGCCAGGCGCATTCCCGGTTCGGCGATCTGCCCTGCCAGCCAAGTCGCTACTTGCGGCGCCTCGGCCCGCGCAATCACAAACGCAACGATCCACGCCGCGAGCGCAAGTATCTCGCTCACCACGCCACGCCACAAGCCCAACAGCACCGACGCCGCAATTACCGTCAGCACGGCGTAATCGAATGCGGTCATTGCCCTACTTTGGCGCTACCGGACCGTCCACGCCGATAATCTTGATCCTCGAACGGGCCTTTTCGGCGGCATCCTGACTGGGAAACGGGCCAGCCCGAACCCGGGTGCGCGGCCCTTGCGGCGAATCGAATTTCTCGGTGTAGGCCGGCACGCCGACGCCTTTCAGCTTGGCCAGCAACAGCTTGACATTGCCCATTTCCTTGTAGGCGCCAAGCTGTACCACCCATTGCGCTGAAGCATCGGTTGCAGGGCTGCTGTCCGCAGCCATTTTGGCCGTCGGCTTTCCATTGGTGTCGATCTTCTTTTCCGGCGCTGCGGGCTTTTCGGCGGGCTTTGCCGCAGCGGCCGCAACCGGCGGAGCAACGGGCTTGGCTGGAACGAGCGCGACGGCGGGTTCAGGTTTCGCCTTGGCTTCGACCTTCTGCTCGGCCACGGGCTCCGCAACCGGCTTGGGTTCAGGCGCCGGCATCGGCGTTGCGGCAGGCTTGCCCGGCAGGACCTTGGCCGCGAGGCCGGTCGATTCCTGGCTGGGAATGCGCACCTGGATGTCCTGACTCGATGGCCGCGGCTCGCGATCCATCACCATGGGCAGGACGATAACGGCGAATAGCGCCAGCGCGGCGGCACCGACCAGCCGGCGGCGTGCGCGCTTCTTCAACTGCAAATCTGCGTCAGGCGATGTATCTTGTTCCGCCATCGTGGTTACGCGTGGTTACGTCGGGCGGCCTAGCGCCTGCAGGGCCGCAGCAACAGTGAGGAAGGATCCGAAGGCGAGGATTCTATCATCTTCGCCCGCGTTCTCTTGCGCGCTGGCGAGTGCCGCCGCCGGCGAATCGAACTCGCCGGCAAGCCTCAAACCCTTGGCCCGCAAGCGGCCCGCCAGAAAGTCGGCGCTGGCGGCACGGCGGCCATCCAGCGTACACGGCAACCAGTGCGTTACCCGCTCGCGCAACGCGTCGATCACGCCGTCAACGTCCTTGTCTGCAAGCATGCCGAACACGGCCCAGGTATTGCGATGGAAAGACATGTCGCCCAGGTTTGCGGCCAGGACACGCGCCGCCTGCGGGTTGTGGGCGACGTCCAGCACCACCGCCGGACGACCCGGCAAGACCTGAAAGCGTCCTGCCAGTTCGACTTCGCTCAATCCCCGGCGGATGTCCTTCATGGCCACCGGCAGATGCGGGTGCAGGGCGTCCAGGGCCGCCATGGCGCAGGCCGCATTGACCAATTGCTGATTGCCGCGCAAGGCGGGGAACGCCAGTCCGCCGCGCCGCTGGGCGCCGTTCCAGAACAGCCACTGCTGTTCCTGCCGCAAATAGCCGAAATCGCGGCCGACGAACTGAAGCCCGGCGCCCATCGCGCGAGCATGGTCGATCAGGGATTGAGGCGGCTGCGGGTCGCCGCAGATCGCGGAAACTCCGGCGCGGAAAATGCCGGCCTTCTCGCGGCCGATGGCCTCGCGATCCGCGCCGAGAAAATCCATGTGATCGAGATCGATGCCGGTGACGACGGTGCATGCCGGTTGGTAAATATTGGTGGCGTCAAGTCTGCCGCCGAGGCCGACCTCGAGAATGATCGCATCGAGACCGGCTGCGGCAAACACCTCCCATGCGGCAAGCGTGCCAAACTCGAAATACGTCAGCGCGACTTCGCCGCGCGCCTGCTCGACGCGGGAAAACGCCGCGCAGAGGCTGTCGTCGTCTGCCGCGACAGCGTTGATCCGCACACGCTCGTTGTATCGCAGCAGGTGCGGCGAGGTATACAGCCCGACCCGATAGCCGGCGGCGAGCAGGATGCGCTCCAGCATGGCGCAGGTCGAACCCTTGCCGTTGGTGCCGCCCACCAGGATCACCGGACAGGTCTCGTGCTGCCCCAGTCGCGCCTTGACCGCGGCGACCCGTTCCAACCCCAGTTCGATGCCGGCGCTGCCGTGCGGATGCAGCGCTTCGAGATGCGCCAGCCACGCGGCCAGCCCCTGCGGCAATTGCCGCATCAAGCAGCCGGCACGCGTTGCAGCAAGGTGATCAGCGACGCCAGCCGGTCGCGCAGTTCGCGCCGATCGACGATCATGTCGATGGCGCCTTTTTCAATCAGGAATTCGGCGCGCTGGAAGCCGGGCGGCAGCGTCTCACGCACCGTCTGCTCGATCACCCGCGGTCCGGCGAAACCGATCAGGGCGCCGGGTTCGGCAATCACCACGTCGCCGACAAAGGCGAAGGAGGCGGAAACGCCGCCCATCGTGGGATCGGTCAGCAAGGTGATGAAAGGAAGTTGGTGATGCGCCAACTGCGTCACGGCGGCAGTGGTCTTGGCCATCTGCATCAGGGAAAACAAGCCTTCCTGCATGCGTGCGCCGCCGGACGCGGTAATGCAGATGAAGGGCGCTTGCAGCTCGATCGCGGCCTTGACGCCGCGCACGAAACGCTCGCCGACCACGGCACCCATCGAACCGCCGAGGAATTCGAATTCGAAACAGGCGATCACCACCGGCACGGTCTTGATCGCGCCCTGCATCACCACCATGGCATCGCCTTCGCCCGTATCCTCATTTGCGGCAACAAGGCGATCCACATAGCGCTTGCTGTCCTTGAACTTGAGCGGATCCATCGGCATGACTTCGGCGCCGATCTCGAAGCGGCCCTCGGCATCGAGCAGCGCGTCCAACCGGGCGCGGGCACGCAGCCGCAGGTGGTGCGCACACTTGGGACAGACGTTCTGGTTGTTCTCCAGGTCGGTGCTGTAGAGCACCGCCTCGCAGGCCGGGCACTTCGCCCAGAGGCCCTCGGGAATCGACTTGCGCGCGCCTTCCGAGCGCTTGATCTTCGGTGGCAGAAGTTTTTGTAACCAGCTCATAGTCCCTCCGCAGGGCCGCCCCAAAGAGGGACATCCAATATACATGGAGCGTAGCGAACCATTGTCACCCCCTGCCATGGGAAGGGGGATGGGGGGTAGGTCGTCATGATGTTCCTCCATCCATTGCTGCGCGCACTCCACTGAGGAATGCGGTGACCCGCTGCGGCGCAGCCTTGGTTTCACCGCTCTCGATTTCCTCGATGATGCGGCTGCCGATCACCACGGCATCGGCAACTGCGGCAATGCGCGCGGCGGTGGCGCCGTCACGAATGCCGAAACCGACGCCGACCGGCATCCCGACCTTCTCACGGATCAGCGGAATGCGCCGCGCAACCTCGTCCAGGTCGAGGTTGCCGGAGCCGGTCACGCCCTTCAGCGACACGTAGTAAATGTAGCCGCTGCCGATCTGGCCGACCTCGTCGTAACGCCGCTCGGTGGAGGTCGGCGCCAGCAGGAAGATCGGATCGATTTGAGCTGATTTCATCGCGGCGGCAAAGGAAGCGCATTCCTCCGGCGGATAGTCGACCACCAGCACGCCGTCGACGCCGGCTGCGCTGGCATCGCGGGCGAAGGCTTCAATGCCATAGGCTTCGACCGGGTTGGCGTAGCCCATCAGTACCACCGGAGTCGTCGCATTCTCGCGGCGGAATTCATGCACCAGCGCCAGCACCCGGCGCAAGCTCATGCCATGCGCCAGCGCGCGCTCGGATGCGCGCTGGATGGTCGGGCCATCCGCCATCGGATCGGAAAACGGCACCCCAAGTTCGATGATGTCGGCACCACCGGCCACCAGCGCACGCATCAGCGGCAGGGTGAGATCGGGATGCGGGTCGCCCGCGGTAATGAAGGGGATCAGGGCCTTGCGGCCTTGCGCGGCAAGGGCGGCGAATGTGGCAGGAATGCGTGACATGGATATGGGGTTCAGAACTGGATGCCGGATTTTTCGGCGACGGTATGCATGTCCTTGTCGCCGCGACCGGAAAGATTGACCAGGAGCATCTTGTCCTTGGCCAGCGTCGGCGCCAGCTTTGCGGCATAGGCCAATGCATGGCTGGATTCCAGCGCGGGGATGATGCCTTCGAAGTGGCACAGGTCGTGAAAGGCCTGTAGCGCCTCGGCGTCGGTGATGGTGACGTACTCGGCGCGGCCCGAGTCCTTGAGCCAGGCATGCTCGGGCCCGACGCCGGGATAATCGAGGCCGGCGGAGATCGAATGGGTCTCGATCACCTGCCCGTTCTCGTCCTGCAGCAGATAGGTGCGGTTGCCATGCAGCACGCCCGAACGCCCGGCGGTGAGCGATGCCGAGTGCTGGCCGGAATCGAGTCCGTGCCCGGCGGCCTCGACGCCGATCAGCTTTACTTCGGTGAGCGGGATATAGGGGTAGAAAATACCCATCGCATTGGAGCCGCCGCCGACGCAGGCGATCACGGCATCCGGCTGGCGGCCGGTGAGTTCCGGCATCTGCGTCTTGCATTCTTCGCCGATCACGGCCTGGAAATCGCGCACCATCATCGGATAGGGGTGCGGACCGGCGACGGTGCCGATGATGTAGAAGGTGTTGCCGATGTTGGTCACCCAATCGCGCATGGCTTCGTTCAAGGCATCCTTCAGCGTCTTCGATCCCGATTCGACGGGCACCACCGTGGCACCCAGCAGTTTCATGCGATAGACATTGGCCGCCTGCCGTTTGACATCCTCGGAACCCATATAGACCACGCATTCCATGCCGTAGCGGGCGGCCACCGTAGCCGTCGCCACGCCATGCTGGCCGGCGCCGGTCTCGGCGATCACGCGCGGCTTGCCCATGCGGCGCGCCAGCAGGGCCTGGCCGATGCAGTTGTTGATCTTGTGCGCGCCGGTGTGATTGAGGTCTTCGCGCTTGAGGAAGATCTGCGCGCCGCCCAGGAGACCCGACCAGCGCTTGGCGTGATAAATCGGGCTGGGCCGTCCGACGTAGTGTTTGAGTTCGTACTCAAATTCGGCGTGGAACGCCGGATCGGCCTGTGCGGCCGCGTAGGCCTCGCGCAGTTCGGTCAACGCCGGCATCAGCGTCTCGGCCACAAAGATGCCGCCGTAGGGACCGAAGTGGCCCCCTGCGTCGGGCAAGTTATACGAAGGGTCCTGCATCTGCATCTCGCACTCCGGCAATGAATTCGGTGATCTTTCTTGCATCCTTGATGCCGCGGGCAGCCTCGACGCCGCTGCTGACATCCACCGCCCACGGCCGCACGGCGCGTATCGCCTGCGCAATATTGCCCGGATGCAGGCCCCCGGACAGAATCACAGGCAGCGGCAAGGACCGCGGAATCAGGGACCAGTCGAAGGTCTTGCCACCGCCGCCATAACCTTCGACATGGGCATCCAGCAACAGGCCCGATACCCCGGAAGCCCCTGCGAATGCGGTGGCGTATTCTAACAAATCGAAACCCGGCTTGACCCTGGCCGCCTTGATCCAGGCCCTGCCGAACTGGGAACAGAACGCCGCATCCTCGTCGCCGTGAAACTGCAGCAGGTCCAGCGGCGCCAATGCCAACGCGGCGCGCACTTGCGCTGCGGACTCATTGACGAACAGCCCGACTTTGCTGACAAAAGCCGGCACCTGCACCATCAATTGCGCGGCGCGCTGCGGCGTTACATAACGCGGGCTGGATGCGTAGAACACAAAACCCAGCGCGTCGGCGCCGGCAGCGACCGCCGCGGCCAGGTCTTCCTCGCGGGTGATGCCGCAGATCTTGATTCGCGTGCGTTTCATGGGTTCAGGGCAGGATCAGCGCCGTCTCGCCAGCGCCGACTTTCAGTCGCCAGACCGGATCATAATCGACCCCGGCAAAATACAGGCCGCAGGCTTCGAAGGTTGGTGCAGCGCGGGCACGATCCCGTCCGGCCAGGAGTTCGGCCAGCCACACCGGAGGATGTGCGCCCTTGCCAACATACACCAGCGCGCCGACGAGGTTGCGCACCATGTGATGAAGGAACGCATTGGCTTCGAAATCGAATACCAGCAGGTCACCGTGGCGTGCGATACCCGCGCTCCGCAGGATTTTGACCGGCGATTTGGCCTGACACTCGACGGCACGAAAGGCGGAGAAATCGTGTTCGCCCAGGAGCAAACTCGCCGCAGCAGCCATGGCCTCGACATCCAGCGGACGATGAAACCAGCCGACGCGTCGCGCCATGAGGCCAGGCCGTTCGGGGCGATTGAGCAGCAAGTAGCGGTAGTGCCTGCCGCGAGCCGAAAAACGCGCGTGGAACTCGCTGGATACCGGCTGCGCCCAGCGCACGGCCACGCTGGCCGGCAAATGCGCATTGACGCCGCGCACCCACGCCGTATCGGAGCGGACAGCTTCCGTGTCGAAATGCACCACCTGCGCCAGGGCATGCACTCCGGCATCGGTGCGTCCGGCACATACCACGCGTGTCGGTGCGTCGGCAACGATGGAAAGCGCCGACTCCAGAACGTTTTGTACCGCGCCCCCACCCGCTTGCGACTGCCAGCCGCAGAAACCGGAACCCTCGTATTCGAGTCCGAGCGCGATTCTCATGCTAACCAGGTAACCAGCACCACTGCGCCAACCAAGATCCCGATGGCAACGTCAGCCATTCCGGGAACGGTCGCCGGAAGAGTCAGCATGCGCGCCATCGACAACTTGCCGGTTGCCCCGTTGCGCGCGGCCTCGACCTCATTCAGCGTCAGCGCAAGGCGCACGGCGATCCGGTCACGAGACACTCCCAGAAAGGCAAGCGGCGCCAGCAGTGAACGCATGCCGGCGACGAGTTCCGGGGGAGGCAATACTTTCAATATCAAGGCCACGATGGAGAGCGCGACGATCAGGCGCGCAATATTGTCGGCAGCGAGCAGCAAGCCTTCCTGGCTCGCTCCGGGCAGGTTGGGCAACGGGGTGCCTGGTGTCAGCCAGCCGAACATGATCAACATTGTCAGCAGCAACCAGCGACTGCGTCGCAGCAGCAAGCGCAAATGCCCACCGGCTACGAACAGCGCCGCCAGTGTCAGCACCAGGCTGGCCAGATACAAGGCCCCGCCGTCACGCGAGGAGGCTGCGGCAAGTACGGCCAAGCCAAGGAGAATCAGGCTGGCGGGATGCGGACGTTTCATGGAACAGCATCTCCCGGCGCCAGGCGCCGGGAGCGCGGGTGGATCAGCCGAGACTGTCAAGCTTGGCGCGCGCCACTTTCTGCTGCGCCGGACTGCCTTCGGCCAGTGCTTCCTGGAACAGTTCGCGGGCGCCGTCGCGATCGCCCATTTCCTCGTAGGCCATCGCCAATTCGATCTTGGTCGCCACTTCCGGGTTATCCGGCATCTCGGCGGCGGGCTCCGGCGCCGCAGCGAGCTCGGGCACGACGGCAGGAGTCTCTACCACCGGCGCATCAAGCTCCAGGCTGATGGCGCCGAGATCAAGAGGCATGGCTTGAGCAGGCGCGGACTCTGCCGCGGGAAGCTCCAGCGACATCTCGGGCAAGGCCGCCGGGGCTTCGGCTGCGGGTGTCCCCAGGTCGAAATCGAAATCGATGCTGCTGGAATCCTCGGCCGCAACAGCGGGAGCTTCCGGCGCCACGGCTGGAGCTTCCGGCGCAGCAGTTGGCGCTTCGAGGGTCGCGGCGGGCGCCTCAAGCTCAACGACCGGGGCTTCCGGCATCGCGGCGGCCTGGTCGCCGGCGAGCGGGAAATCCAAGGCGAGGACCGGGGCTTCTTCTTTTGCCGGCATGTCAAAATCAATATCCAGCGCCGCCACTTCGCTCTTGGCCTCCGGCGGCGGCGCGGATTCAACAGCCGGCGCAGCTTCCGGCGCCCCCAGGTCGAGATCGAAATCGAGGGTCACCGCATCGGGCTCCACCGCGGCCGCCGCAGGTGCGGGGCTTGCTGCGTCGGGGGCGCCAAGATCCAGATCGAAGTCCAAGGCGACCGCCTCGCCAGCGGCCGGAACCGCCTCAGCTTGGGGTGCCGGCTTTTGTGGTGGCGCCGGTTCCGCTGCCGGAGCAACCTGCAGGATCATTGTCGCCCCCATATCCGCCACTGCCGCAGGGGCCGGTGGCGACACCTCGGAAGGCGTCGATCCATAGAGAGGGTTCGCCGGATCGAGGGCGGCACCTATGGCGGCCGCCTTCTCCCAATCGGAACCAGCGCCGCCAGTCAGGGCATGCAACTCCTTTGCTACCAATTCATACTGGGAAACATTCTTGCGGGCAGCATAAATATCGAGCAGCTTCAAGTGAATCGCCTGCCGCTTCGGGTCGGTCTTCAGCGCCTCCCGAAGGATTTCTTCCGCCTGGGCATCACGGCCGAAGGCAAGGAAGGTGTCGGCTTCGACAACCGGATCGACCGTCTCCTGATGAGCGGCCATGCCCATGCCGGTGGAACTGAACTGGCTCGGCTCCTGCTCGCTCGGCGGAGGCGCTATCGTCGTACTGCTGAACATCGAATGCGCCGACAGATCGGTCTCAGCAATGGACGCGCCGGCTTCCGCTGCGGCCGCACGCTTCCGGCGATATGCAGAAAATCCCAGCCATCCAAGCAGGAGCGCCAACACGGCGCCGCCGCCAAATACCAGCGGCGCATTTTCTTCGATGAAGTCCGGCTCGGGTTCGGGCGGAGGCGGCGGCGCGGGCTTCTTTTTCGGCGGAGGCGGCTTTGGCGGATCGCCCGGCTTCTCTCCCTCGGCCGGTTTGGCTGCACCCGCATCCGCAGGCTTCGCTGCGTCGGCCAATTTGGCGGCTTCCACCGGTTTTGGCGGTTCGGCCGCCTTCGGCATCTCGGGCTTCGCTGCCGGCGCCGGGGCTTCGGCCTTCTTCGGCTCCGCAACGGGCTTTGCTGCCTGAGCCAGCTTTTGCAGATCGGCACCTGCCTGACTCTTCATCTGGGCAAGCTTCTTCAGATCGCTGAGATTCTTTTCCAGTTCCGCAATGCGGCTGCTGGCTTCCTTGAGCGCCCTGTCGCGCGAGACCAGATCCTCTTCAAGCGTTGCGATGCGCCCCTGCAAGGGCCTGCCTTTGGCATCCTTCGCCGCTTCCGTGCGCGATACTTCGAGCTTGTCCTTACCCGTGGCGGCCGGCACTCTGTCTTCCACCCTGGGTGCAATCTTGCCGCTGACGGACTGCCTCGCCGCCTGCTCCCTGGCCGACTCGGCCGCTGCCGCAGATGCCAGGCGCTTGCGGTATACGTTGAAATCGGCCGCTTGGGCGACAATCTCCTTGCGCGCTTCTTCGGCTGGAATCGCGATCGCCGTCTCCGCGACGGGAATCGACAGAATTTTGCCGGCACGGAGGCGGTTCATGTTGCCGCCATCGAATACGTCCCTGTTACTGCGGAACAACGAGACCAGCATCTGATCCAGGCTGACCCCCTCCGGCCTGGTCTGTGCCGCAATCTTGCCCAGGGTATCGCCTGCAACCACCGTCCGCGAACCGCCAGCGGCCGGCTTGGCCAATATCGGCTTCTCGGCTGGCTTTGCTGCCGGCGGACGACTCTCGACCACCGGCCGGGTTTCCGCAGGCGCTGTCGCAACCGGTTTTTCCGCCGGCCTTGCGATCGCCTGCTCGGTCCTGACCTCGGGTGCCGCAACCGGCACCGGAACCGATCTGGCAGCCAGATCGGGCGGATCGAGCAGGAAGGTGTACTCGCGAACCAAGCGCCCCGATGCCCAGCTCAGTTCCACCAGCATGTCGATGAACGGCTCGTTGAGGGGACGATCGGTGCTTACCTCGAGATAGTGGCGACCACCACGTTCCTTGATGTCGCGCGAGAACCGCAATGTCGCCAGGGCCGGCGAATATTCGATGCCTGCCTGCCGGAAGGCATCGGCGGCGGCAACCTTGGCCACCAGCGAAGGCACCTCGTCGCGGCTCGCAGTGACTTCGAGTTCGGCCCTGAGCGGCTGCCCCAAGGCGGAAAGCACCGTGATCTTTCCCAAGCCGGCAGCATGCGTTGCCAGCGGCAGGACAGCAATCGCCGCCGCTATAACGGTGGCCTTGAGACGATTTCGCTTGTCAGTATTGGGCACTGTAACTCCCGACGGGCTTTTTATAATATTATCAAAATAACATCATGATGTTAGCGATGCAAGCTCAACCTTCCCATTACATTCTGGCCGCATCCAGCCCGCAACATCAATGCAACAGGATGCGCAACATGCGCCGCAGAGGCTCGGCAGCGCCCCAGAGCAGCTGATCGCCGACGGTAAATGCCGACAAATATTCCGGCCCCATGCTCAGCTTGCGCAAGCGCCCGACGGGCACGCTCAAGGTTCCGGTCACTGATGTCGGCGTCAATTCCTTGAGGGTGATCTCGCGTTGATTCGGCACTACCTTAACCCAATCGTTATGTGCCGCCAAGATGCCATTGATCTCGTCCAGCGGGACATCCCTGGTGAGCTTGATGGTCAGCGCCTGGGAATGGCAGCGCATTGCGCCGATGCGCACGCAGAGGCCATCGACCGGAATCGGCGCGGCATTGCGTCCGAGAATCTTGTTGGTCTCGGCTTGCCCCTTCCATTCCTCGCGACTCTGGCCATTGCCTAGATCCTTGTCGATCCAGGGGATCAGCGAGCCAGCCAGTGGCACACCGAAGTTCGCGGTAGGGAAACCCTCGTCGCGCAAAATGCCGGCCACCTCGCGGTCGATATCGAGAATCGCCGAGGCGGGATCGTCGAGCAGATTCTTCACCACGCGATGCGTCTCACCCATCTGCGCCAGCAGTTCACGCATGTTCTGCGCGCCGGCGCCGGAAGCCGCCTGATAGGTCATCGAGGTCATCCACCCCACCAAGCCGGCCTTGAACAGGCCGCCCAGTGCCATCAGCATCAGGCTCACCGTGCAATTGCCGCCGATCCAGTTGCGACCGCCGTTTGCCAGGCTTTGCTTGATGACGTCGAGATTTACGGGATCGAGAATGATCACCGTGTCGTCCTGCATGCGCAGACTCGACGCCGCATCGATCCAATGGCCTTTCCAGCCAGCCTGACGCAGCTTCGGAAACACCTCCGTGGTGTAGTCGCCGCCCTGGCAGCTGATGATGATATCCAGCGCCTTCAACTCATCGATGTTCCTCGCATCCTTGAGCGGCGGCGCTCCGTCCGCAAATTCGGGCGCCTTGCCGCCCGGATTCGAGGTCGTGAAAAACACCGGCTCGATGAGGGCGAAATCATTCTCCTCACGCATGCGCTGCATCAGGACCGAACCCACCATGCCACGCCAACCCACCAGACCTACACGCTTCATGATCAATCTCTCATTCTCGAATTACAGGGCCGCAAGTACTGCATCGCCCATTTCCCGGGTACCGACCTTCTTCATCCCCGGCTCGTAGATGTCGCCAGTGCGGAAGCCCTGCGCCAGAACCTTCTTCACCGCGTCCTCGATGCGCCTGGCGGCGGCCTCGTTGGCAAAAGTGTAGCGCAGCATCATGGCGGCGGACAGTATCGTCGCCAGCGGATTGGCCACGCCCTTGCCGGCGATGTCCGGCGCGGAACCGTGCGAAGGCTCGTAGAGCCCCTTGTTGCTGGCGTCCAGCGAGGCCGACGGCAGCATGCCGATCGAGCCGGTGAGCATGGAGGCTTCGTCAGACAGTATGTCGCCAAACATGTTGCCGGTGACCATTACGTCGAACTGCTTGGGGTTCTTCACCAATTGCATCGCGGCATTATCGACCAGCATATGCGATAGCTCGACGTCCGGATATTCATTTGCGGTCTCGATCGCGATGTCGCGCCACAGCTGGGTACATTCCAGCACGTTCATCTTGTCCACCGAGCAAAGCTTGCGCCTGCGCTTGCGCGCTGCCTCGAAGGCCACGCGCAGGATGCGCCGGATCTCGCTCTCGGTGTAATGCATGGTATTGAAGCCGAAGCGCTCGCCGTTACGCACCTCGATGCCTCGCGGCTGGCCGAAGTAGATGTCGCCGGTGAGTTCGCGCACGATGAGGATATCCAGCCCGGCCACCACTTCGGGCTTCAGCGTGGACGCGTTGGCCAGCTCCGGATACAGGATCGCCGGTCGCAAATTGGCGAACAAGCCGAGTTGCTTGCGAATGCCCAGCAGCCCGCGCTCAGGCCGTTGCTCGCGCGGATTGTTGTCCCACTGGGGACCGCCAACGGCGCCGAGCAGCACGGCGTCGGCTGCCAGCGCCAGCTTCTGCGTCGCTGCGGGATATGGGTCGCCGGTAGCATCCACCGCACAACCGCCGAGCAATGCCTCTTCCATCTCGATCCCGAGATCAAGCGCCTTCAGCACCCGTACCGCCTCGGCTACGATTTCTGGCCCGATGCCGTCACCGGGCAGAACGCAAATCTTCATTGAAAATCCTCTATGCAAAACGACGCTTCAGCGGCAACTCACGCCGTTTTTGACGGCGCTGGGCGCAGCGACTGAAACTAAAAAAGCCAGGGCTGCTCGGCGCGGCGACGGGTCTCGAACTCGCGAATCTTCTCGGCGTGACGCAATGTCAGGCCGATGTCATCCCAGCCGTTGAGCAGGCATTCCTTGCGGAACGCATCGATCTCGAAATGGATCGCATGTCCATCGGGCCGCACCACCGTTTGCGCCGGCAGGTCGATGGTCAGGCGATAGCCCGACGAATGCTCGGCCAGGCCGAACAGCGCGTCCATCTCAGGCTTGGGCAAGACGATCGGCAGCAAGCCGTTCTTGAAACAGTTGTTGAAAAAGATGTCGGCGAACGACTCGCCGACAATGGCGCGGAAGCCGAAGTCGTGCAGCGCCCACGGCGCATGCTCGCGCGACGAACCGCAGCCGAAGTTGCTGCGCGCAAGCAGTATCGACGCGCCCTGGTAGCGTTCCTGGTTCAGCACGAAATTGGGATTCCTGGCTCGTTTCGCACAGTCCTGCCCCGGTTCGCCATGATCCATATAGCGCCACTCGTCGAAGGCGTTCGGGCCGAAACCGGAACGCTTGATCGATTTGAGGAACTGCTTCGGAATGATGGCGTCGGTGTCGACGTTGGCGCGATCGAGCGGCGCCACGAGACCGTCCAGCTTGATGAACTTATCCATTACTTGACCGACTTCTCGATGGCTTCGCCGCCCTTCTTGAGATCCTTGCCGATACCCTGCACGGTATTGCAGGCCGACAATCCAAGCATCAGGACGAAAGCGATTAGGATGCGGGACATAGGTATTCTCCTCACAGCAATTCACGAACATCGGCAAAACGGCCGGCGATCGCCGCGGCCGCCGCCATTGCAGGGCTGACCAGATGAGTACGGCCGCCCGCGCCTTGCCGACCCTCGAAGTTGCGGTTCGAGGTCGACGCGCAACGCTCTCCGGGATTCAGGCGATCGTCATTCATCGCCAGGCACATGGAGCAACCCGGCTGCCGCCACTCGAAACCGGCGGCGATGAATATCTTGTCCAGGCCTTCGGCCTCGGCCTGCTCCTTGATCAGGCCGGAGCCGGGCACCACCAGCGCCAGTTTGACGTTGGCGGCCAGCGTGCGGCCCCTGACCACGGCGGCGGCGGCGCGCAAATCCTCGATGCGCGAATTGGTGCAGGAACCGATGAAGACCTTGTCGATGCGGATCTGGTCGATCCGCATGCGCGGCGTCAAACCCATATACTGCAGCGCGCGCGCGACGCCTTCGCTTTTGACCGGGTCTGCATAGTCCTCCGGCGCCGGCACCGTACCGTCGATCCCCGTCACCATCTCCGGGGACGTGCCCCAAGTCACCTGCGGCACGATCAGGCTCGCATCCATCTCGATCACCGTGTCGAAGCGGGCATCCACGTCGGACACCAGCGTGCGCCAGTACGCCACGGCCTTGTCCCAGTCTGCGCCCTTGGGAGCGAAGTTGCGCCCCTTGAGATAGGCGATGGTCGTCTCGTCCGCCGCAACAAAGCCTACCCGGGCTCCGGCTTCGATGGCCATGTTGCACACCGTCATGCGGCCTTCCATCGACAGAGCCCGAATCGCCTCGCCGCCAAACTCGATGGCGTAACCCGTGCCGCCCGCAGTGCCGATGCGCCCGATCAAGGCCAGCACGATGTCTTTCGCCGCCACGCCAGCGCCGACTCTTCCGTCAACCTTGACCAGCATGGTCTTCGACTTCTTCTGCAGAAGACATTGCGTCGCGAGAACGTGTTCGACCTCGGAGGTGCCGATACCGTGAGCGAGGCAGGCAAATGCGCCATGGGTCGAGGTATGCGAATCGCCGCACACCACCGTCATGCCGGGCAGCGTGGCGCCGTTTTCGGGGCCGACGACATGGACTATCCCCTGGCGCTTGTCCTTGAACGGGAAGTAGGCCAGCGCCCCAACTTCGCGGATGTTGGCGTCCAGCGTTTCCACCTGCTGGCGCGAAATCGGATCGAGGATGCCGCGCTCCCAATGCGAAGTCGGCGTGTTATGGTCGGCCGTAGCGACGATCGACGAAACGCGCCAGGGCTTGCGCCCGGCCAGTTTCAGACCTTCGAAGGCCTGCGGGCTGGTGACTTCATGCACCAGATGGCGATCGATGTAGAGCAGGGCCGTGCCGTCGGCTTCGACATGGACGACATGACTGTCCCAGAGTTTCTCGTAAAGCGTTTTAGACATGATTTCGGAAGCATCTGCGTGGATCGGGAATTATCGCACAGCCACGCTCGCCGAATCACCCGGAACGCCGCGCCAGACCAGAATCCAGCCGCACAGAGCGAGGAGCGCGGCGGCGCTGAAGGTGATCCCCGCTCCCGCCCGTTCCCACAAGGCGCCCGCCAGCAAGGCGCCGCCCAGACCGCCGGCGCCATAGGCAACGCTGCCGTAGAGCGCCAGCGCCCGCGCCTGCTGGCCCGCCGCAAACCAGCGATTGAGCGCCGCCATGGTCGCCGCATGATGGGCGCCGAAGCTCGCGCCATGCAGCAACTGCGCCAGGACCAGGACGGCGATGAATTCGACGGCCCAGCCGATCAGCGCAAAACGCACTACCGCCAGCGCAAAGCAGGCCAGCAGAATCTGCCGCAGCGAAACTCGGCTTGAAATTCGCGGCATGAGCAGGAAGACCACTATCTCGGCCACCACCCCCAGCGTCCACAGCAGCCCGACCAGCGTCTTGCCGTAGCCATGCCCCACCAAATGAATCGAATAAAAAACATACAAGGCTCCGTGCGCGGCGGTCATCAACAGACCGGCGCCAAGCAGGTAGCCGACCTTGCGCTGGCGCAGCACCTGCAGAATCGGAGCCGCAACCTGGCCGGCATGTCCCTGGACTTCGGTAAGGGTCAGCGCGCTGACCAGCGTGCCCAGCAGCAAGGCCCAGCTCACCCAGAGTTGCGCGCTTATCGGTGCCGAATCGAGCAGGAAGCCGACGCCCATCACCGTGACAATGAAGCCGATAGAACCCCAGAGCCGGATTCGGCCGTAGCGCTCCGGATGGGCCGCCAGATGCCCCAGCGTCAGCGCTTCGACCAGGGGCAGCGACGCGCTCCAGAAGAAATGCAAAATCGCCATGCCGATCAGCAGGCCGACAAAATCCTGGGTCAGAAAAACTACGGAAAAGCTGGCCAGCGAGGCCGCCGTCGAAGCGACGACAATGCGCACACGCTTGCCGCCGCTATCGGCCAGCCAACTCCACAGCAACGGCGCCAACAGACGCATGAACTGCCCCAGCGACATCAGGATGGCAATGCGGCCGGCGGGAAGCCCTATCGACTGCAGGTAGAGGGCAAAATACGGCAGGAAGGCGCCGATGAAGGCGAAGTACCAGAAATACCAGGCGGACAGGCGCCCGTTTTGCCCCATGACGAATGACAGAAAACTGCCGGAACGACGTGCAGCGCCCGCCGTACTCCGTCTTCTGCAGCCTGGCCCTAGGCCTTGCTGGCCTGCAGCATTGCGTAAAGCTCGTCCTTGAGCTTCAGCCGCGTCTTCTTCATGTCTTCGAGCGCGACATCGGCCACCGGCGAGTCATTGTCTTCGAGCGCCTCGACCTGCGCGGTCAGCGCATGATATTCGTCGAACAGACGGGCGAAATGCTTGCTGCCGAGCTTCAAGGCGTGGATGGTCTCGGCGTGTTCGGGGAACTCGTGATGCAGGTCGTGATGATCAACGTTCATTGCTTTTCCTGTGAGATGCGGCTCGATCGCAAAAGCTATTTTACTATTTTGGCCGGGCCGGAATTCGCGGCGTCGGACACGTCACATCGGCGCACTGGGCGCGGTGATGCAAGGCGGCGTCGATCAGCACCAGCGCCAGCATGGCCTCGGCGATCGGCGTGGCGCGTATGCCGACACAGGGATCGTGCCGGCCATGGGTTTCGATCATCGCCGGTTCGCCGGCAAGGTTGATGGTACGGCGTGGCAGGCGAATGCTCGAGGTCGGCTTGACCGCCATTCTGACCACGACATCCTGCCCGGTCGAAATGCCGCCCAATACGCCTCCTGCATTGTTGCCAAGAAAACCCTCCGGGGTCAGTTCGTCGCCGTGTTCGCTGCCTTTTTGCGTCACCGACGCAAAGCCGGCGCCGATTTCCACGCCCTTGACGGCATTGATGCCCATCATGGCATAGGCGATATCGGCGTCGAGCCGGCCATATACCGGGTCGCCCCAACCGACCGGCACACCACGTGCCACCACGGTGATTTCCGCGCCGACGGAATCACCCGACTTGCGCAAGGCATCCATGTAGTCTTCCAACTGCGGAACAATCTCTGCATTGGCGGCAAAGAAGGGATTGGTATGAATCGCCGCCTCATCCTGCCAGGGAATCGCTACCTCGCCCAACTGGCTCATCCAGCCACGCACCGTCACCCCATAGCGCTGCAGCAGCCATTTTCTCGCGATCGCTCCGGCGGCGACGCGCACGGCCGTCTCGCGCGCCGAGGAGCGGCCGCCACCGCGGTGGTCGCGAATCCCGAATTTCTGCCAATAGGTATAGTCGGCATGGCCCGGCCGGAAGGTTTCGGCGATGTTGCCGTAGTCCTTGCTGCGTTGGTCCTCGTTGCGGATCAAGAGGCCAATCGGCGTCCCTGTGGTGCGGCCCTCGAACACGCCGGAGAGGATCTCGACCGTATCCGATTCGCGCCGCTGGGTTACGTGGCGGGAAGTTCCAGGCTTGCGCCGGTCGAGCTCAACCTGGATTTCTGCCGCCGTAATTTCCAGGCCCGGCGGGCAGCCATCGACCACGCAGCCGATCGCCGGACCGTGGGACTCGCCGAAGGACGTGACGCAAAAAAGAGAGCCGAATGTATTGCCGGACATGATCGCGAAATTGAACCGGAAAAGAGCCGCAAGAATGCCGAGAGCTTACCATGCTGACTGAACGGTTTTTTTGCCGCCCACACCCCGGTCTTGTCCGCACCGCCCTTTGCCGCCAACGGCGACTCAGCGCTCCAGCAGATCCTGCTTTCCAGGTTTGTTCAGCCACTCGTCGGCATCGGCCGGCGGTTCCTTGCGCTCGATGATGACCGGCCAGGTCTTGGCCAATTCGGCATTCAACGCGATGAATTGCTCCTGTCCCGCGGGAACGTCGTCCTCGGCAAAAATAGCCTCGGCCGGGCACTCGGCAACGCACAAGGTACAGTCGATGCATTCGTCGGGGTCGATCACAAGAAAGTTCGGCCCCTCATGAAAACAATCGACCGGGCAGACATCCACGCAATCCGTATATTTGCACTTGATGCAGGATTCGGTAACAACATAGGTCATGGTTGCGCTCCAGTTTCAGCGAACAATGTACCATTGCCATGCGTTATTGGCACGCGGCGGAAGTCGCCATGGCTGGTTTTTTTTGCTAGGATTCGCCCATGCCAGCGGCAGTTTCGCTGCAACTTATCGCGCCGCCCTACCGCAGATGCGACAACCGCGACGCAAAACTCCCGAGGATTTCATGAGCGAACACATTCACCACGTCACCGACAGCACTTTCAAAGCCGAAGTGCTCGACTCCGCATTGCCGACCCTGGTCGACTTCTGGGCCGAATGGTGCGGTCCCTGCAAGATGATCGCCCCGATTCTTGACGAGGTCGCCAGGGATTATTCCGGCAAACTGCGCGTGGCCAAGCTGAACATCGACGACAACCCCAAAGTCCCGGGCGAGTTCGGCATCCGCGGCATTCCAACCTTGCTCCTGTTCAAGGGCGGCAACGTCGAAGCGCAGAAAGTGGGTGCCTTGTCCAAATCGCAACTTACTGCATTCATTGACAGCAATCTCTGATCCCGTTACATTGCGACCCGGAGTCTGATTCCGGGCCGCCTAAAACAAGACAGGCGCCCACGCCCTCAGGGCGCCGATTCGATTCTCCTCCCGATCGAATTCTTTCCTGAGTTCATCCCCTATATCCTTCTGTTCCGGCGCATTCCGCCGGGATTCCCGCGCAGGTAGTCCATGCACCTATCCGAGCTAAAAGCCCATCATGTCAGCCAATTGCTGGAGATGGCGGCCGCCAACAACATCGAAAATGCCAACCGGCTGCGCAAGCAGGAGCTGATCTATGCCCTGCTGAAGAACCAGGCGAAGAAAGGCGAAACCATCTTCGGCGACGGCGTGCTGGAAATCCTGCCCGACGGTTTCGGCTTCCTGCGCGCTCCCGAGGAGTCCTACCTCGCCAGCACCGACGACATCTACATCAGCCCGAGCCAGGTGCGCCGCTTCAACCTGCACTCCGGCGACACCATCGAAGGCGAAATCCGCACGCCGAAGGAAGGCGAGCGCTATTTCGCCCTGGTCAAGGTCGATCGCGTCAATGGCGAGTCGCCGGAAGCCGCGAAGCACAAGATTCTGTTCGAGAACCTGACGCCGCTGCATCCGACCAACCACATGCTGCTGGAACGCGACATCCGCAGCGAGGAAAACATCACCAGCCGCGTGATCGACATGATCGCGCCGATCGGCAAGGGCCAGCGCGGCCTGCTGGTCGCCAGCCCGAAAAGCGGCAAGACGGTGATGATGCAGCACATCGCCCACGCCATTACTGCCAACCACCCCGACGTCACCCTGATCGTCCTGCTGATCGACGAGCGCCCCGAAGAAGTGACGGAAATGACCCGCACCGTCAAGGGCGAAGTGATCGCGTCGACCTTCGACGAACCGGCCACGCGCCACGTCCAGGTCGCCGAAATGGTCATCGAAAAAGCCAAGCGCCTGGTCGAACACAAGCGCGACGTGGTGATCCTGCTCGACTCGATCACCCGCCTCGCCCGCGCCTACAACACGGTGCAGCCCGCCTCGGGCAAGGTGCTGACCGGCGGCGTCGATGCCAATGCCCTGCAAAAGCCCAAGCGCTTCTTCGGCGCCGCCCGCAACATCGAGGAAGGCGGCTCGCTGACCATCATCGCCACCGCCCTGATCGAAACCGGCTCACGCATGGACGACGTGATCTACGAGGAGTTCAAGGGCACCGGCAACATGGAAATCCACCTCGACCGCAAGATGGCCGAGAAACGCGTATACCCGGCGATCAACGTCAATCGCTCGGGCACCCGCCGCGAAGAACTGCTGCTGGTGCCGGCCGTACTGCAAAAGATGTGGATCCTGAGGAAGCTCCTGTACAACATGGACGATATGGAAGCCATGGAGTTCCTGCTGGACAAGGTCAAGGCGACCAAGAACAACGGCGAGTTCTTCGACGCCATGCGCCAGCGCTGATATGTCTCCGCGGAACGCGGGGACGGTATCGACGGTATCCAGGCGATTGCGCATCGTAGAAAATTAGCGGATAATGCCCGGCTTTAGTTTCGGCATAACGCCGCGCTTCGCGGGTATTGGCCTGCACTGAAATTCTGCTACGCTCTACTTTGTCGGTTCGCCAAACCCACGAGCCGCGCTTGCACCCGAAAGGACCTGAAATGAAAACCGGCATCCACCCGAATTACGCTGAAATCGACGTTACCTGCAGTTGTGGCAACAAGTTCAAAACCCGCTCCACGAGCGGCAAGGCACTGCATATCGAAGTCTGCTCCGCGTGCCATCCGTTTTACACCGGCAAACAGAAGATCGTCGACACGGCCGGCCGCGTCGAGCGTTTCCGCCAGAAGTACAGCAAGAAGGCGGCGTAAGCCGGCGCTGCAGCGCATCGCAAAAACGGGCAGCCCGCGGGCTGCCTTTTTTATGTCCGAGTCCATCGGACGAGGACGGTATCCTAGGATATGTCGCCGGCCCCCGAAGCGGAATTCCCGGCGTGCAAAGCCCGAGCCCTCAAGGGCGAGGACGGTATCCCGGGATATGCCCGAGTCCCGACCGACGAGCACGGCATGCCCCTTCCCTTCGCATGGAGGACGGCATCCCGCCTTTATGGCGGGGAGAAATCGCCGTGGAGACAGCTTCTTAGGTAAGCTCGCAACGTGCCCTATCTGACCGATCGCAACCATAGCCCCGCACCGCCCCTGGCGCGGTATGGCACCCTGTTCCTCTGTGCCATATGGCTGCTCGCCGGCACGGTGGGGCACGACCCCTGGAAGGCGGACGACGTTCTGCACCTCGACGTCGCGTTCGGCATGGCCAAGGGCGATTGGCTGGTGCCGCGCGTTGCCGGCGACCCGTGGCTGGTATCACCGCCGCTGTATCACTGGCTGGCAGCCCTGTGCGGCAACCTGCTGGGATGGCTGCTGCCCTGGCACGATGCGGCCCGCCTGGCCTCGGTCCTGTGCGGCGCCGCCTTTCTTGCGATTCTGTCGCGTTTGGCGCGGCAACTGCTGGGGTCCAGCGCCGCGCTTGCCGCGCCCTTGCTGGCGGTTGGCACCCTCGGTCTGCTGGTGCCGCTGCACGAAGCCCAGCCCGCCATCGTCGGGATTGCCGGATTCGTCGTCTCGCTCTGGGGACTCTCGGTTTGGCGCCAGGAGCCATTGCGCGGCGGCCTGATCTTCGGCGCCGGGATCGGCATCGGCTTTCTCGGTGCCGGCATCGAGAGCGTCGCCCTGCAGCTCGTCACCGGCTTGGTACTGGCCGGGCATCCGGCGTGGCGGACGCGGGGCAGCCTGGTCGCCTGGCTGGCCGCGACAGCCGTCGCGCTGGCCCTGATGCTGCCCTGGCCCTGGCTGTTGCAGCAGCAGGCTCCGGCCCTGTTCGATCTCTGGTGGAGTGCCGAACAAGCCAGTCTGACGCCGCGCGGCGGCTTCAGCCGCGACCATCTGGAACTGCTGGCCTGGGCCAGTTGGCCCGTGCTGCCGTTGGCCGTATGGGCTCTCTGGCTGGAACGCAGGCATCTGCTCAAGCCGCCCAGCGCCATGCTGCTGGCCGCGACCACGGTGGCCCTTCTGGCGTTCTTCGCCGGCGCCCCGCGACCGACCGCCCTGATGCCCGCACTCGTCCCGCTGATCCTGCTGGCCGCCGCCACCGCGGGCCGGTTGCGGCGCGGCGCGGCCAACGCCTTCGACTGGTTCGGCATGATGACCTTCACGCTGATTGCGGCGCTGATCTGGCTGGGCGGCATCGCCATGCTGACCGGGGAGCCGGCACGGGTCGCCAAGAACTTCAGCAAGCCGGCTCCCGGCTTCATTGCCGAGACCTCCACGCTACCCATGGTGTTGGCGATCGCCGTCAGCGTCGGCTGGATCGCGGTCATGCTGCGCACCCCATCCTCGCCCTGGCGCGCGATGGCACGCTGGAGCGTCGGGCTGACCACCATCTGGCTGCTGCTGGTGGCGCTCTGGCTGCCGTGGATCGACTATGGCAAGACTTACCGTAGCGTCAGCGCCGACTTTCGTCTGGCGCTGGGCAATCATCCCGGCTGCATCGCGCGGCGCGGCCTGGGATTGGCGCAACGCGCCTCGCTCGACTACTTCAACGGCATCCGCACGCTAGGCGGCGGCCGCGCAAAAGACTGCCGGCACATGATCGTGCAAACCGGCAGCGGCACGGAAAAGTATCTGCCGGGCTGGACCCTGTTGCGCGAAACCTCGCGTCCGGGCGACAAGAACGAGCGCCTGCGGCTGTACCGCCGCGCCGACTGAGTACTTCGATTACAGCTTGAGGAAATGCTCGCGGTAGTACTTGAGCTCGTCGATCGACTCCATGATGTCGGCCAGCGCCTCATGACGACCGTGTTTTTTCATGCCTTTCGCCACTTCCGGCTTCCAGCGCTTGCACAATTCCTTGAGCGTCGATACGTCGAGATTGCGGTAATGGAACCAGTCCTCCAGCTTCGGCATATAACGCGCCATGAAGCGCCTGTCCTGGCAAATCGAGTTGCCGCACATCGGCGTCGCCAGACGCGGCACATGACGCCGCATGAATTCCAGCGCCTGCGCCTCGACCTCGGCTTCGCCGAGAATCGACTCTTTGACCCGCTGCGTCAGGCCGGAGCGGCCATGCGTATTGCGGTTCCACTCGTCCATGGCATCGAGCACCGCGTCCGGCTGATGCACGACCCAGGTCGGCGCCTCGGCCACCACCTCCAGGTTCGAGTTGGTGACGACCATCGCCAGTTCGATGATGCGATCACTATCGGGGTTGAGGCCGGTCATTTCCATGTCCAGCCAGACGAGGGCGTTCTGATCCTGTGCCATAATTTTTCCTTGCCTGTTCTGGTGTAGTCTGCATTTTCGCACAGCCAGCCGTTGCCCATGACCCCTACCCAGTTCACTTTCCTCTTCCTTGGCGCGCTTGCCTTGTCCACCGTCCTGCGCCTCTGGCTCGACTTCCGGCACCAGGCCCATGTCGTCGCCCACCGCGATCGCGTGCCGGCCGACTTTGCCGGCCGCATCGACCTGGCCGACCATCGCAGGGCCGCCGACTACACGGTCGCCAAAGTACGCATCGGCCTGATCGAAATCGTCGTCGATACCCTGGTCCTGCTCGCCCTGACGCTGGGCGGCGGTCTCGGCCTGATCGATCACGGCTTGCGCGCCTGGCTCGGCAGCGGTTATCTGCACGGCCTCGCCCTGTTCGCCTGCGCCGGCCTGATCGGTTTTGTCGTCGGCCTGCCGGCCAGCATCTACCGCACCTTCCGCATCGAAGCGCGCTTCGGCTTCAACAAGCTCACCTGGCCGCTGTGGTTCGCCGACCTGGCCAAGGCGACCGCGCTCACCGTGCTGATCGGCGGCCCGCTGCTGCTCGCCGTGCTGTGGCTGATGGACGCCATGGGCCGCGCCTGGTGGCTGTACGTCTGGCTGCTGTGGCTGGTCACCAACCTGCTGGTGCTGTTCCTTTACCCGACCGTCATCGCGCCGCTGTTCAACAAATTCACGCCTCTGGAGGACGCTTCGCTGAAGGAACGCATCGAGGCCCTGCTCGCGCGCTGCGGCTTCGCCTCCTCGGGCCTGTTCGTGATGGACGGCTCGAAGCGCTCGGCGCATGGCAATGCCTATTTCACCGGCTTCGGCCGCGCCAAGCGCATCGTGTTCTTCGACACCCTGCTGGCAAAGCTGGCGCCGCAGGAAATCGAAGCCGTGCTGGCGCATGAACTGGGGCATTTCCGCCACCGCCACGTGATCAAGCGCATCGCCCTCTCCGGCGTCTTGAGCCTGGCCTTTCTCTGGCTGCTCGGACAGCTGATCGACCAGCCGTGGTTCTTCAGCGGCCTGGGAGTCGGCGCTGGCGGCACGGCGATGGGCCTGCTGCTGTTCTCGCTGGTGCTGCCGGTGTTCCTCTTTCCGCTGGCGCCGCTGACGTCCGGGCTGTCGCGCCGCCACGAATTCGAGGCCGACGCCTACGCCGCCCGGCAGACCGCCGCCGCCGACCTGATCGCGGCGCTGGTCAAGCTCTACCGCGACAACGCCGCAACGCTGACGCCCGATCCGCTGCATTCGCTGTTCCACGATTCCCACCCACCCGCCAGTCAGCGCATCGCGCGGCTGAATGCCTCATAAAGGAAAATTATGGACCCCCACGCTCACATTCGTTCGCTGCCCCCCAAGGGGGCGCATGCCTCCCTTGGGGCGGCCCTGCGGGAGACAAAGCCATGACAATGGTTTGCGATCTGTCCAAGGGCAGGTGTAAACCCTGCGAAGGCGGCGTGCCGCCGCTGACCGACGACGAAGCCGCCGCGATGCTGGCCACGCTCGAAGGCTGGCAGCGCCAGGGCACCGTCATCAGCAAGACCTACAAATTCAAGAACTACTACGAAACCATGGCCTTCGTGAATGCCACGGCCTGGATCTCGCACCGTGAGGACCACCATCCCGACCTCGCCGTCGGCTGGGGCCAGTGCACCGTCAGCTACACCACGCATGCAATCGGCGGCCTCTCCGAAAACGACTTCATCTGCGCGGCCAAGATCGATGCGCTGCTTGCCCTGTAAGACGCGTTGAGCGGTAAGCAGAACAGGCACGGCACCATCGTGGCCGCCTTCGGCCGGCACTACGAGATCGAGCTGGCCGACGGCAGCGTCGCCACCGGCTATCCGCGCGGCAAGAAAAGCCCCTTCGCCGTCGGCGACGAAGTTGAACTCAGCCCCGACGGCCAGATCACCGGCCACGTCCCGCGCCGCAGCCTGCTCTACCGCAGCGACGCCTACCGGCAGAAATTGATCGCCGCCAACGCCACGCAATTGCTGCTGGTGGTCGCCACCGATCCCTCGTTTTCCGACATGCTCTTGAGCCGCGCCCTGGTCGCCGCCGAGCATGAGGGCCTGCACACCACCATCGTGCTCAACAAGTGCGACCTGACGGCCGCCCTCCCCGCTGCGAGGAAGCTGCTGGCACCCTTCGTTGCGCTCGGCTGCCGCGTCGTCGAACTTTCGGCCAAGCTCGACGCCTCGCCCTTGTTGCCGCTGCTGGTGGGCGAAAGCTCGGTGCTGGTGGGACAAAGCGGCATGGGCAAATCCACCCTGACCAACGCCCTGGTGCCCGGCGCCGCGGCCGCCACGCGCGAACTCTCCACCGCGCTGGACAGCGGCAAGCACACCACCACCTACGCCCGCCTCTACAAGCTTCCCAGTGACACATGCCCGGGAGGCACCCTGATCGACAGCCCCGGCCTGCAGGAATTCGGCCTCAAGCACCTCACCGCCCAGCAAATCGAATTCGGCTTTGCCGAGTTCCGCCCCTTCCTCGGCCAGTGCCGCTTCCGCGACTGCCAGCACGACGCCGAGCCCGGCTGCGCGATCAAGCAGGCCCTTGCCGAGGGCATAATCCATCCGCGTCGCCTCGACCACTTCCGCCAATTCATCTCCGAACAATGACCACCTTCCCCCCGTCCCCTGCCCCACGGCTGGCTTTGCACAGCCAGCCGGCTGCGGCAGCGCGGAGCAGTGCTCCGCGAAACCCTGCCTTCGCCCCAGGGAAGGGGGTGACCACGGTTCGCGGGCTGCGCCCGCTCCTTTTTCGGCTGTGCTTCCTTGGGGCGGCCCTGCGGAGGCACCATGGATCGCACTGAGCGCTTCTACAAGATCGACCAGATGATCCACGACCGGAAGCTGGTGCCCTTCGCTGATCTGATGGAAGCGCTCGAAGTCTCGCGCGCCACCTTGAAGCGCGACCTCGAATACATGCGCAACCGGCTCAACGCGCCCATCGTCTGGGACCGGGATGCGGGCGGCTACCGCTTCGACACGCCGCACGCCGAAGCCGGTGCGCAATACGAGCTGCCCGGCCTTTGGTTCAACTCCGGCGAGGTGCATGCGCTGCTGACCATGCAGCACCTGCTGACCGACCTCGATCCCGGCGGCATCCTGACGCCGCACATCCAGCCGCTGATCGCGCGCCTCAACAGCCTGCTCGGCAGCGCCGAAAACACCGCCGAGGAAATCCGCCGCCGCGTGCTGATCGTCGGCCTCGGCAAGCGCGACCTCAAGCTGGCGCATTTCGAGAAAGTCGGCGCCGCGCTGCTGCGCCGCAAGCGTCTGGCCATCACCTACTTCGCCCGCGGCAGCGGCCAGACCACCGAGCGCGAAGTCTCGCCGCAGCGCCTGGTGTATTACCGCGAGAACTGGTACCTCGACGCCTGGTGCCACCTGCGCAACGACATCCGCAACTTCGCCCTCGATTCGATCCGCCAGGCCGATGTCATCGAAAAGAAGGCGCGCGAGGTCTCGCATCGCAGCATGGACGAAGTGCTCGGCCCCGGCTACGGCATTTTCTCCGGGCGACGCTTGCAGCACGCCAAGCTGCGCTTCACGCCCGAGCGCGCGCGCTGGGTGGCGCAGGAAACCTGGCACCCGAAGCAGAAGGGCGTCCTCGGCGAACACGGCTCCTGGCTGCTGGAATTCCCCTACGCCGACCACCGCGAGCTGATCATGGACATCCTCAAGTTCGGCGCCGACGTTGAAGTGCTGGCCCCGCCAGACCTGAGGCAGCGGGTGGCCAACGAGGCCGCGCGCATGACGCAGCTGTATGCCGCCGCGCCCAAACCGGAAGGTAAGCCCAAACGCGTTTAGCAGGTGTCTGGCAAAACTAAAATCCGTTTTTAGTTTTGCGGAAGTACTGGTTACGAGCCCGCCTCATTCGCCGACATGCGTCAGGCGCAGCCTTGGCGTTTGAAGTTCTCCAAATCCGCCGCTCGGAATCGGCTCACCTTCAGCTCCGCCCGAATACGGCGCGCACGGCTGAGCACCTCACCGGGTGCCAAACGTGCCACCGGAAGAGCCGCGTCGAGGCAGGCAACAGCCTCCTCGCTCGTGCTGCGGCCGTTGCGCGCGGCCACAGCTTCAAGACGCTCATACAGCCGATCGGGGAGGCACTTCAGGGTCAGAGTCGCAGGCATAGTCAGTCGAAACCGATCAGGATCACAATGGAATCACTGAACACCCGCCGGCATCGGTTTCCAATCCGCATCCTATCGATGTCCATGCTTGCTACTGAAAGTCGGCGCCAGTGACACGGCGTTTGGCTTGACGTGGCACGGGATGGCCGGCAACATGCCTGCATGCAGCCGATGACTGACTATTTCCGAAACGATGTAGTGGAAAAGCGGCCATATATTCGTTTGGAGTGGTGTATCGAGGCACTACGGAATCCGGCAAGAAGCGAAGTCCAAGCCGAAGACGGGCGCGTGCGATACTGGATCTGGATTGAGGAACTCGGGCGCTATCTGCGTGTCGTAACGCTGCCGGATGGTGTCAAGCTGCACAATGCATTCCCCGACAGGAGATTCAAGCCATGAAACTCAACTACGACGCGGCGACCGATTCGCTCTATATCCACTTGGCCGAGCGGCCTTCTGTGGACTCCGACGAAGTCGTGGATGGCGTGGTACTGGATTACGACGCGGCGGGAGCCTTGGTTGGGATCGACGTGCAGCATGCCTCGCAGCGCGCCGATATTCACCAGTTGGCAATCAACCACATGCCACTGACTCATCTCGAAGCGGCCTGAAGGCGCGGGCTGCAATGGTGGGTTTGGCCGGGCGGTGAATTAGGATGCTCGCCAGCCTCGAAGGTCAGCTCGTCGTCGCGCACTCGTCGCGCGCGCTGTTCGATTTTGAGGAAGATAATCAGGTCTTCGAGGACCAGGACGATTCCGCCTACATGCGCCTGCAATTCGAACGCAGCATCTTCACGCACGGGCGGCCGCCCTATCACTACCTGAAGCCCTTGGGCGCCAACCTGTTCCTTTCCGCCAACGAAGCCGACGTGCGCGCAGCGCTCAACGCCGGCTTCCCCGCCGCGCTCCAGGACCACGAGGAACGGGAACGCAGCGCCCTGTCGAAGGGCTCAAACGCCGAGGATCTTCATCGCCTTGGCGAGCGTATCCACCGACTCCTGATGTTTGCCAGCTTTGTGGAAGGCTTCACCATCGGCACGCAGCTTTTTCACTTCGGCCATCTGCTCGGCGGAAAGCGTCGGCTTCTTGTCGAGCGCAGCATCGATTTTCTTCATGTCGACCGGGCAGTGAAAGGCCAGCGCAGCACCCGAAAATACCAACATGAAGATCATGGTCATAAACCTTTTCATCATAGTCTCCTTGACTGGGTTTGGATAACCAACTCCAACCGCTGCGGACGCGGCAGGCTCAGTCAGCATAGATCGCGTTTCGGAAATGTCAAACCCATATTCGGTTCATGGTCACGAAAGGATTCCCGGGTTTCCCTATACACTCGCCGGCATCGGTTTCCAATCCACGTCCCCCTGATATCCATGCTTGCCCCTGAAAGTCGGCGCCCGCGACACGGCGACCGCCACGCCCAAGGAAGACCCTGATGCCCGCCAGCCTGGAAGGCCAGCTCGTCGTCGCGCTCTCCTCGCGCGCGCTGTTCGATTTCGAGGAAGAGAACCAGGTCTTCGAGGATCAGGACGACTCCGCCTACATGGCCGTGCAGCTGGCACGCATGGACCAGCCGGCGCGACCCGGCGTCGCCTTCCCGCTGGTGCAGAAGCTGCTGGCCTTCAACACGCCCGAGCGCCAGCGCGTCGCCGTGGTCATCCTCTCGCGCAACGACCCGGTCTCGGGCCTGCGCATCTTCAAATCCGCGAGCGCCGCCGGCCTCGAACTCGAACGCGGCGTCTTCACCCGCGGGCGGCCGCCCTTCCACTACCTCAAGCCGCTGGGCGCCAACCTGTTCCTCTCCGCCAACGAGGCCGACGTGCGCGCAGCGCTCAACGCCGGCTTCCCCGCCGCGCGCGTGTATGCGGCATCGCTGACCGAGGCTGAAAAGCACCCGCTGG
>Ga0154354_1132_pt1 | contig 42374 bp, 44 predicted proteins | sample RifGroA2_FD_115882 | JGI IMG/M metagenome (GOLD analysis project Ga0154354, IMG submission 115882) | Rhodocyclales bacterium GWA2_65_19
CAAGACCTACCTGGAGCAGAATGGTGCCAAGAAGGTCAAGTAATTAACGCAGGTCAATGCAGGTCCCGAGGGGCAGAGCTACTCTGCCCCCCGATCTTTTACGAAAAGGAATAAACATGAAAACCGGAACGATTCTCTCGGCCGCCGTTGTTGCCATCACCGCCGCCAGTTTCGCGGCCCCCGCCCTCGCCGACGGCAAGACGCTCTACCTGGAAAAGACCTGCATCGCCTGTCACGGCAAGGATGCCAAGAAGCCGCTGACGCCCGAATACCCCAAACTGGCAGGGCAGAACGCGAAGTACGCCGAGAACCAGATGAAGGACATCAAGAGCGGCGCGCGCGCCAACGGAAATACCGCGGCGATGAAGGGCATCATGCATCTGGTCACCGACGCGGAGATCAAGGAACTGGCCAAGTACCTGTCCGAGATCAAATAGCGGAGCCTGTTTCAGACCGAATGACAGGGAACCGCGGTCAATTGAGAAATATCAATGACTGCTTATGTTCGACCATGTCATCATGAGCGCAACCCCTACACACCGATAAGGAAGAGACCATGTACAAGACAATCAGACTGGCGCTGGCAATCGCGCTGATTCCCGCATTCGCGCTGGCGGCGCCGCCCGCCGAGAAGAAGGCCGGCATCGAATCCAAGGACTACAAATGGAATGCCCAGGAGGGCGAGAAGATCGAGGCGCTCAAGTTCAAGGGCGACGCCAAGGCCGGCAAGGAGGGCTACGAGGTGTGCGGCGCCTGCCACCTGCCTTCTGGCGCCGGACGTACCGACGGCACCTTCCCGCAACTGGCAGGGCAGCACACCACCGTGCTGATCAAGCAGATGGCCGACATTCGCGCCGGGCTGCGCGACAACCCGACCATGTATCCCTTCGCCAAGGAACTCACCGACGCCCAGGAACTGGCCAACGTTTCGGCCTATATCGAGAGCCTGTGCATCCCGGTGGACCATGGCAAGTACGAAGGTCCCGATGCCGCCAAGCAGGTCGCCGACGGCAAGGCGATGTACGAGAAGGAGTGCGTCGAATGCCACAAGGCCAATGGCGAGGGCGTCAAGGACAAGTTCTACCCGGTGCTGGCCGGCCAGCATTACAAGTATCTGCTGCGCCAGATGACCGAGATCCGCGACGGCAAGCGCCGCAATGCGAATCCGGACATGGTCAAGATCATCAAGAAGTACGATGACAAGCAGCTGGTAGCCATTTCGGCCTATCAGTCGAGCCTGACTATGCCGGGCTCGATGTGCAAGGCAAAACCGGCTGCGAAGGGTACCAAGAAGAAGTAGTCGCGTTTCCGGACCGCCCGCACTCCGGCCGGGGTGGGGTGCGGTTGCGGAGAGTCGCCCCCCAAACAGAGAACAGCATGCAAGATCAAAAACAACAGAACAGGTTGATCACCGGGTTGACCCTGGTGGCATTGGTGGCGCTGGTCGCCGCCTACTTTTCGCCGATCTGGTGGGTTTCGCTGACGGCGCCCAACTACCCCAAGGATGCCTTTCCCGACGGCATACGTATCCACTTCCACTTCAACGGTGTCTTCAACGGTTGCACGGCGGTGGGCAAGGGCACCCAGATGGGCAATGAAACCCTGCAGGCCGACTTGGGCCAGGACACCCCTCGGTTCAACCCGATTCTGGACAAGGGCAAGGACGTGAACCGGGAGGCGAAGAGCCTCGACTGCGTCCATGAAATGAACACCATCAACCACTATGTGGGGATGTATCCGATCGATACCGGTTCGCCGGTCGAGTTGCGCCTGTCGAAGTTCATCTTTGGCTGGTTTGCCGTCATGCTGCTGGGATTCATGGCGACGCAGCGCAAGACGCAACTGAAGATTCTGGGTGCGGGTTTCGCGGCGGTTGCGGTCTGGATGGTGGTCGATCAGATCGTCATGGGTCAGTTGGATGCCTTCGCCGCTCACTACTACCACGAGGCGAGCACCTTCTTCAATCAGCCCGATGTGCTGGCACGCTGGAAAGCCAATCTGATGCTGGCGACCAAGGTATCGATGGCGGGGATCGTCGCGGCGATGGCGATCATCATGCTGGGCGTCTGGAAAATTCCCAGATTTTCGCTGCTGCTGGCGCTGGTGCCGGCATTCATGCCGGTGTTCTTCGTGATCGATTACGCCGGCTGGCTGTGGTTCTTCGGCCACAACATGCATCCCTGGGGCGCCTTCACGGTCAAGCCGTTCATGCCGACCGTATTTGGCGAGGGCAAGGTGGCGCAGTTCTCGACCTTTTCCTATCCCTATTGGGGCTACGGTTTGCTGCTGGTGGCTTTCGGCTGCCTGATGATGGCGCTGCTGTTGCGCCGGCGGCAGTTGCGCGACTCGGACTCGTAAGGAGACCGGGATCATGAAGCGCACGCGCTGGCTGAGACTGTTGCCGGCCCTGCTGCTTGGTGTCTCGTCGCTGCTGGTGGCGCGCCCGGCCGATCGCGACGGCGACGACGGCAAGCCGCCCAGCCTGGGGGCGACGGCCGATTTGTCCACCGCGCCGCGGGTCGGCGTCGATCGGCCCAAGCCCACCTATCCGCTCTACGAGCGCGACAAGCGGGTGCACGGCCTGAAGCCGTTCCAGCCGCTGGTCGATGCGGCGCCTGCGGGTTCGACGCTGCGTCCGCCGCCCGGCAGCTATTCCGGTCCGGTGGTGATGAACAAGCCGTTGATCATCGATGGCGGCGGCCAGGTGACCATCGATGCCGGCGACAAGGGCACGGTGTTTTCGCTCGAAACCGATGCGGCGGTGCTGCGCGGCCTGCATCTGACCGGGTCCGGCGACTCGCACGATACCGATGACTCCTGCCTGGACGTGCGCGGGCACCGCAACGTGATCGAGAACCTGGTGATCGACAACTGCCTGTTCGGCATCGATCTCAAGCAATCCAGCGACAACGTCCTGCGCCACAACAAGGTGAGTTCCAAGCCGCGCGAACTGGGTGTGCGCGGCGACGGGCTGCGGCTCTGGTACAGCGACCGCAACCTGATCGAAGGCAACGAAATCGCCGATTCGCGCGACATGGTGGCCTGGTACTCCCACGACAACATCTATCGCCGCAACGTCGGCATGCGCAGCCGCTATTCGATCCACTTCATGTTCGCCAACAACAACATCGTCGAGGACAACCGCTTCTACGACAACTCGGTCGGCGTCTATTTCATGTACACCGAGGGCGGCGTGCTGCGCAACAACCTGATTTCCCACGCCACCGGCGCCGCCGGCATGGCGATCGGTTTCAAGGAGGCCAGCAATGCGGTGATCGAAGGCAACGAGATCATCTACTGCGCAGTCGGCATCGGCTCCGACCTCTCCCCTTTTCAGCCCGACAGCAAGATCTGGGTGCGCAACAACCGCTTCGCCTACAACGGGATCGCGGTAAAGTTGAGCAGCGAACTGGGCGGCAATGTCGTCACCGACAATATCTTCGAGGGTAATCTGACGCATGTGGTGCAGGCCGGGCGCGGCACCTCCGGTCTCAACGAGTGGCGAGGCAACTACTGGGATGACTATCAGGGCTTCGATCGCGATCACAACGGCGTCGGCGATACGCCCTACGAGTTCTATGCCTATGCTGACCAGATATGGATCGAACTGCCGCCGGCGCGCTTCTTCAAGACGGCGCCGGTGATGGAGTTGCTGGATTTTCTGGAACGGCTGGCACCCTTTTCCTCGCCCGAGATGACGCTCAGGGACGAATGGCCGCGCTTCACCAAACCGCAACTGATCAAGAGCAAGGTGACCGGATGAGCGAACCGACCCCACCCGCCGCGAAGCCGCCGCTATCGCGGGAACGCGCGCAACAGGCGCGGCGTCGCGTGTTGCGCACCATCTTGCTGACTGGCGGCGTGATGGGCGCGGCACTGTCCGGCTTCCTGCCTTTGGTCTACGCGCAGAAGAAGCGCCTGCGGCCGCCGGGGGCGTTGGACGAAAAGGACTTTCTGTCGTCCTGCATCAAGTGCGGCCAATGCGTGCAGGTCTGTCCGGTGCAGGCGATCAAGCTGGCCGACCTGGTCGACGGCGTCGGCGTCGGCACGCCCTACATCGACGCGCGCGAGCAGGCCTGCGATTTCTCCTGCGATGCCGTGCAGTGCATTCTGGCCTGCCCCACCGGATCGCTGGTGTACAAGAAGCCGGCCTTCCTCGGCGTGCGCAAGGGCGCCAAGCTCGCCGCTGCGCCGATTCTCAAGGCCAAGGAAAAAGACCCCGAGCCGACCCTGAACCTCAGCGAGCGCATCGGCGTCGCGCGCCTGACGCGGCCGGAAGCCTGTCTGGCGATCCAGGGCAAGGGCTTCAAGGGGCAGGTGCGGGGCGCGTCGTTCAAGGGCCGCATGCGCTACATGGAGGTCAACCGCTGGAAGCCGATTGCCGTCAGCGAACACCCTTACGATCTGGCGGAATGCGACCTGTGCGTGCGCGAGTGCCCGGTCAAGGGCGCAATTTCGATCGAAACCGTGTTCGCACCGGACGGCAGCAAACGCAAATCGCCGGTGGTGCATGAACCCTGCGTCGGTTGCGGTGTCTGCGAGATGATCTGCCCGGTCGAGCCGACCTGCATCGTCATCGAAGCCAGGGAGGTCTGGAACACGTGAACCAGTACCTTAAGCGCCGCTTCTTCGAACAGATTGCCGTGATGTTCGGTCGCGAGCCGAAAAAGCCGGAGGCGATTTCCGAGCGTGCCCAGGAAATCCATGTGCTCAAGCGCGCCACCAACAAGGAAAGGCTGCAGGCGGCGATCGTCGCCCATCAGGACCGGAAGTCGGTGCATACCTGGCGCAACCGGCGCTGGGCGGTGCTGATCGCCGCCAACCTGTTGTTCACCTTTTCCTTCTGGTTCGATATCCAGATCCTCGAAGGTGCGCTGACGGCTTCGCGCTTCGTCGGCTTTCACCTGATCGACCTCAATTCGGCGCTGCAGGTAATGCTGGCGCACAAGCACATCATCGTCAATCTGGTGATCGGCACCGTGACGGTCTTTGTGCTGTGGCTGCTTCTGGGCGGGCGCAGCTTCTGTTCCTGGGTCTGCCCGTATCATCTGCTGGCGGAACTGGCGGAGAACATTCATCTGTATCTGGTCAGGAAGAAGCTGGTGACCGACCAGAACATCGACCGCCGCCTGCGCAGCCTGTCCTGGATCGTCTTCGCCATCCTCGCCGCGGCCACCGGCTATACGGTGTTCGAAGCGATCTCGCCGACCGGCATCCTGTCGCGGGCATTGATCTATGGGCCGGCGCTGGCCCTGCTCTGGGTGCTCGCGCTGCTGGTGTTCGAGGTGTTCTTTTCGCGCCGCGCCTGGTGCCGCTACGCCTGCCCGATCGGTCTCACCTATGGCGTGGTCGGCATTTTTTCGCCGGTGCGGATCAAGTACAAACTGGACAGTTGCTTTCACGAGGGTGACTGCCGCAAGGTCTGCCTGGTGCCCCATGTGCTCGACACCGTGATCAAGGGCCGCGCGGTGGATACCGAGATTCCGATCGGGCCCGACTGCACGCGTTGCGGGTTGTGCGTGGATACCTGCCCGACGGGTTCCCTCACCTTCGACGTCAAGGGCCTTTCCAAACTGCTATGAAGACCCTTGATCAGCAGATTTCGCAGATTTCGCAGATTAAGGCGAACCCTATTTCGGTTTTCAATCTGCGTAATCTGCGGACAACGTCTTTCGTTCTTCCTCCCAAGCCATGATCAGTTTTTCGAACGTAAGCAAAAGCTTTCGCAAGGCGCGCGTGCTCGACGACATCAGTCTCGACATCGGGCTCTCCGAGCGTGTCGCGCTGATCGGTTCCAACGGCGCCGGCAAGACCACGCTGATCCGTTGCCTGCTGGGCGAATACACCTTCGACGGCGAAGTCAGAATCAATGGCCGCGATCCGCGCCAGGAACGGACGGCGGTATTGGGCGCGATCGGCTTCGTGCCGCAACTGCCGCCGCCCTTGAAAATGCCGGTGGCGCAACTGATCGATTTTTCAGCCGCGCTGTGCGGCACCGATCCCGCGCGCATCCACCAACTGGCGCAGCGCCTGGGTCTCGACCTGACGCCGATCCTGGTGCGCCCTTTCGTCAAGCTCTCGGGCGGCATGAAGCAGAAGCTGCTGATCGCGATCGCGCTCGGCCGCGAGGCCAAGGTGCTGGTGATGGACGAACCCGCGGCCAACCTCGATCCCGAGGCGCGCAAGATATTTTTCGAACTCCTCGCCGAACGTCAGGAGGACGTCACGATGCTGATTTCCAGCCATCGCCTGAACGAGGTCTCGGCGCTGGTGAATCGCGTGATCGAGATGGACATGGGCAAGGTGGTGCTGGACGACCGCGTCGCCGATGACGTTTCGTTGTCCGGTCAATTCGCTTGCCGGATTTCGATCAAGCGCAGCGAGGCCGCGTTCATCAAGGCCATGGGGGCCTGGAACTTCAGCGACATAGGCAACGGGCTGGAGTGGGCGGGTGTCGTGCCGGGCCCCGATCGACTGCGCTTCATGGGCATGACCTCACGCTACGTGGCGCTGATCAGCGATTTTTCGCTGGCGGAAGCGGAACTCAAGGAAGTCGGCGCCGCTGCGCCTTGCGTGCCTGGGAATCCGCTTCGCGGGCAGGCAGCGGCGAATTGATGGATCGGCGCCGCTTCATCGCCGCCGCCGTCCATGGCGTGGCCCTGACGCCGCTGGCGGCGGCCCTCTCGGCTTGCGGAAATTCCGGCGCCTGGCCGCAGGGCATGGTCGAGATCAAGTGGGATCGCGACACCTGCGTCCGTTGCAGCATGGTGCTCTCCGACCGGCGCTTTGCGGCCCAGATGCGCGGCGGCGAGAAGAACACCGTGTTCAAGTTCGACGACATCGGTTGCGCCGTGTTCTGGATGCGCGACAAACACAAGGACTATCCGTGGCTGGCCGATCCGGCGACGCGCTTCTGGGTGGCCGATGTCGGCGGCAGCGGCGACAAGTGGCTGGAGGCGCGCAAGGCCTTCTATGTTGGCGGCAAGATTTCGCCGATGGGCTACAACTATGGCGCCAGGGCCTATGCCGAGGCCGGCGCTTTCGATTTCGGCGAGATGAGCAGTCATGTTCTTGCCAAGGCCAAGTAGGAATAACGGATGAAACAACTCTGGCTTACCGCCAAACTCGATATCGTCGAATCATTGCGTGCGCGCTGGTTCCAGATCTACACCCTGGTCTTCGGCGGCATCGTGGCCCTGCTGTTCCTCTTCGGCCTGACCGAATCGCGCGTGCTGGGTTTCATCGGCCTGTCGCGTCTCTTGGTTACCTACATCCAGCTGACCATGGCGATCCTGCCGATCTTCGTCCTCATCACCACCGTGCGTTCGGTAGCGGGCGACCGCGAGGCCGGCGTCTATGAATACCTGCTGTCGCTGCCGGTGTCGCTGGCGGCATGGTTCTGGGGCAAGATCCTCGGCCGCTACATCGTGATCTTCCTGCCGGTGTTCGGCGCCATGGTGCTGGCGGTGCTGATCGCGCTGCTGCGCGGCATCGAAGTGCCGTGGGGCATGTTCGGCTACTACACGGCCCTGCTGGCGGTGATGGCGGCCTGCTTCCTGGGGCTAGGCATGCTGATCTCGGCGCTCGCGCGCAGCACCGACATGGCTCAGGGCGCCGCTTTCCTGGTCTGGCTGACGCTGCTGCTGTTCCTCGACCTGATCCTGCTTGGCGTCATGATTCAGGGCAAGGTCACGCCGGAGGTCGCCGTGACCGTCGCGCTGGCCAATCCGCTACAGGTATTCCGCACCGCCGCGCTGGCGCTGTTCGACCCGCAACTGATCGTGCTCGGGCCGTCGGCCTACGTGATTCTCGATCTGTTCGGCGTCACCGGCTACAAGGTGTTCGCCCTGGCCTATCCGACCGTGCTCGGCATTGGTGCGGCGACGCTTGGGTACCAGTTGTTCCGCCGCGGCGATCTGCCGTGAGGCTTCCAGGGCAAAAGTCGGCGCTGACCGAGCGGCGATGGTGGGCGACCGTGCTGCTGCTGGCCGCCGGGATGGTTCACGCCGCCGGCAGCGAAGCGCTGTTCGCCGCGACGCTGACCGCCACCGACGACAAGGCATTTGCCCTCGATGCCTATCGCGGCAAGCCGATGATCGTGAATTTCTGGGCGCGCTGGTGCGCCCCCTGCCGGGTCGAGATTCCGGAACTGGCCAAGGCCCACGACAAGTACCGCAAGCAGGGCCTGGTGGTGCTGGGCATCGGTCTCGAAGACAAGGCAGAATCCGTGCGTGATTTCATGAAAGCCTACGAGATGAACTACCCCGTGCTGCTGGCCAGGGACAAGGGCATCGAACTGATGCAGGCGCTGGGCAATTCCAAGGCCGGCCTGCCTTACACTGTCGTCATCAACCGCCGCGGCGAGATTGTGATGAGCAAGCTGGGGGCGATGAAAAAAGCCGAACTCGACGCGGCCGGCGAGGCGGCGCTCAAATAACACGAGGTCGAACCGGGACGCACCTATGACAAAACCGATGGAACCGACCCTGGAGGCCCTGTCCAATCCGTTTCTGCGCTACTTCGCGGCGACTCGTCCGGCATTTCTTTCGGTCACCTTCGTCGGTTGCCTGCTGGGCCTCGCCACCGCGGCATCTTCCGGGATTTCGATCGGGCCGGCACTGGCCACGGCAACGCTGTTCTTCGCCCTGATGGCGCACGCCGGCGCCAATGTCATCAACGACTACTACGACGCGCTGTCGGGCTGCGACGCGGCCAACACCGAACGCCAGTTTCCCTTCACCGGCGGCAGCCGCTTCATCCAGAACGGCGTCCTCTCCCTGCGTGCCACCGGCATCTTCGGCTATTCGCTGCTGGCGGCGGTGGTTCCCGCCGGCCTGTGGCTGACCGCGGTCAGCGCCTCGGGCCTGATCCTGATCGGTCTGGCCGGCCTGGTGGTGGGCTGGGCCTATTCGGCACCGCCCTTGAAACTGCAAAGCCGCGGCCTCGGCGAATTCGCCATCACCGCCGGCTGGCTGCTGGTCGTCGTCGGCAGCGATTTCGTGCAGCGCCACGGTTTCGCCTTCGCGCCCGTCGCCGCCGGCCTGGGCTTCGCGCTGCTGGTGGCCAACGTGCTCTACATCAACCAGTTCCCGGATGTGAAGGCCGATGCCGGCGCCGGCAAGAACACCCTGGTGGTGCGCCTGGGTGTGGCACGGGCGCGCTGGGGCTATGTGGCGATTGCCATGCTGGCCTACGGCTGGCCGCTGCTGATGGTGCTGCTGGGGCATTTGCCTGGGGCGGCCCTGATCGCCGTGCTGCCGGCCGCTGCCAGCACCGCCGCGGCGCGCCAGCTCTGGTCCCGCGCTACGCAGCCCGCGCAACTGGCGCCGGCGCTGAAACTGACGATTCTCGCCGCCAGCCTGCACGGCCTGTTGCTGGCGATCATCCTCGCCCTGCCGTGGAGTGGCCCGGTTTGAGCCATTTGGACCGAAGCACGGGGTGACGATGCAGGAGCAGATTCCCCTCGACGGCAGCTTCGGCAGGCAGTCGGTGAGCGCAGCCGAGCGGCGTCGGCGCATCGGCGACGTATTCCGTGCCGTGGCGCCGCGCTACGATTTGATGAACGACTTGATGAGCTTCGGCATCCATCGCCTGTGGAAGCGCAGGCTGGCCGCGCAGGTGGCCGATGTCGGCGGGCTTGCCGTCGATCTCGCCGGCGGCACCGGCGACGTGGCGCGTTTGCTGGCCGATGGGTGCCGTCGCGTGGTGATCTGCGATCCGAGCCTGCCGATGATGGCGGCGGGGCGGATGAAGACAACGGCCGGACAGTCGGTTCCGCCACCAGGCGCCGTCTCGCCGGCGCCGACTTGCGGCGGCGAACATGGCCGGCCTGCGCTGTGCTGGCTGGCGGGCGAGGCCGAGAAGCTGCCCCTGGCCGACGCCAGCGTGGATCTGCTGACGGTCGCCTTCGGCTTGCGCAATGCGACATCCCTGCCTCGGGCGCTGGTCGAGATACGGCGCGTGCTGAAGCCCGGCGGGCGCTTTGTCTGCCTCGAATTTTCGCGGCCCGCGGCCTGGCTGGCGCCGCTCTACGACGTGTATTCCTTCCTCGTGATCCCCCGCCTGGGGGCATGGGTGGCACAGGCGCCGCAGGCCTATCAGTACCTGGTCGAATCGATCCGGCGTTTCCCGGATCAGCAGGAATTCGCCGCCCTCATGCAGCAGAAGGGATTTGGCGCCGTGCACTGGGAGAACCTGTCCTTCGGCATCGCCTGCCTGCATTTCGGGCTCAAACCCGAAACCCAGGCGGGCGACAGTAAGCGGGCTCTCCCCCCAACCCCCTCTGCGGGAGAGGGGGCGACTGATTTGGCCGCCTGCGGCGGAAACTCATCGACCCTATGAAACCTGAACTACCGATTGCGTTGACTGCCGTACCGCCGTCCGGCTGGCATGTCTGGTGGACCGCGACCCGGCCGCGCACCCTGAGCATCGCCGCGACGCCGGTGCTGGTCGGCAGTGCGCTGGCGCTGGGCGAGGGCGCCGCGGCGAACTGGCTGGCGATGTTGGCCGCCCTGTGCTGCGCGGTGCTGATCCAGGTCGGCACCAATCTGCACAACGACGCCGCCGATTTCCTGCGCGGCACCGATCGCGCCGACCGCATCGGCCCGCTGCGCGTCACCGCGGCGGGATGGGCGAGCCCGGCCGCGGTGCGTCGCGCCGCAGCAATCAGCTTTGCCCTCGCGCTGCTGCTGGGCACCTATCTGGTTCTCATCGGCGGCTGGCCGATCCTGGTCGCGGGCATTGCCTCGCTCGTGGCGGGCTGGTCATATTCGGGCGGACGGCACCCGATTTCCCATACGCCGCTGGGCGAACTTTTCGTCCTGGTGTTTTTCGGCCTGGTCGCAGTCGCCGGCAGCCACTGGCTGCAATCCGGCGCGGGGTCGGCGCAGGCGTGGTTGGCCGGGATCGTGGTCGGCATGCCGGCGGCGGCGGTCTTGCTGGTCAACAACTACCGCGATCAGGAGGACGATCTGCGCAGTGGTCGGCGCACCCTTGCGGCGCTCCTCGGGCGCGAAAAATCACGACGGGTCTATGCCGCATTGATGTTGTTGCCGTATGCCGTGCTGCCGCTGCTTGCGCTGCAGGGACTGACGGGTGCCCTGCTGGGCTTGCTGGCCTTGCCTTTCAGCCTGTCGCTGATCCGTCGCTTGCAGCGCACGCCGCCGGGGCCGCAACTCAACCTGTTGCTGGCGGGAAGCGCGCAGGCCGGGTTCGCTCTCGGCGTGCTGCTCTCGATCGGGTTCGTGCTATGAACCCGGTGGTCGAATTGCTGCTGCCGCTGGCCCTCGCCTTCATCATGTTTTCGCTCGGCCTGACCCTGGTGCTGGATGACTTCAAACGCGTCCTGACGCGGCCGCAAGCCATGCTGGTCGGCCTCGTCGGGCAGATGCTGGTGGTCCCGGCGTTTGCCTTCGCCGTGGCGCGGGTCTGGGGCCTGCCGCCCGAAATGGCGGTCGGGCTGATGATTCTGGCCGCCTGTCCGGGGGGCGTCAGTTCGGGGTTGTTGACCCACTTGGCGCGCGGCGACACCGCCCTGTCGATTTCCCTGACGGCGGTGACCAGCGTTGCCGCGGTGGTGACGGTGCCTTTCGTCGTCGATCTATCGATGCAGCAATTCATGCAGACCGGGGTCAGTGTCGACTTTCCGCTGCTGAAAATGGTGCGCGGCGTGTTCCTGTTGACGACTGTGCCGGTGCTGCTGGGGATGAGCCTGAAAGCCTGGCGTCCGGCGTTGGCCCTGCGCCTGGAGCGTCCGACCGGGCGCCTGGCGACCGCGTTGTTCGTCCTCATCGTGCTGGCGACCTTCTTCAGCCAGCGCCAGGTGCTGATCGATAACCTGGACAGCATCGGCCCGGCGGCCACGCTGCTCAATCTGATGGTGATTGCGGCGGGCATGGCCATGGCCGCGGCGGCCGGCTTGCGGCGGCGCGACCAGATTGCCGTCGCCACGGAATGCGGACTGCAGAATGCCGGCCTCGGCATTTTCATCGCCGCCAGCGTCATGCAGTCGCCGGCGATGACCGTACCCAGCGTGGTCTATGCCTTGCTGATGAATTTTGGGGCGATTGGCTTCGTGATCCTGATGCGCGGCATTGATCGAAGCGCCGGCAGCGAGCAGGTCAATCCCGCCAGCCGATGAAACGGCTGGGCTGTGTGCTGGCGCTGCTGGCGCTGCCGGCGCTGGCGGCGTTCCCGGCACCGCTCCAGCCATTGATCGACGCCACGCCGGCTGGTGGCACGCTGCGCCTGGCGCCGGGCGCGTATGCCGGTCCGGCGACGATCAGCCGGCCGCTGACGCTGGAGGGCGGACACCAGGCCGTCATCGTCGGCGACGGCAAGAGCACGGTGCTGTCGGTTGCCGCCAACGGCGTCACGCTGCGCGGCCTGCGCATCACCGGCAGCGGCGATTCGCACGACCGGATCGACGCCGGGATACTGCTGGAAGGCGACGATCACTTGGTCGAGGACAACGAGATCGACGACGTGCTGTTCGGCATCCACCTGAAGCGGGTCAATCGCTCGCGCGTCAGCGCCAACCGGGTGAGCGGCAAGCCGCTGGCGCTGGGCCTGCGCGGCGACGCGATCCGGCTCTGGTACAGCCAGCACAACGTCATCGAAGGCAATCGCTTCGCGCGGGCGCGCGACCTGACCTTCGCCAATTCGGCCGACAACCGTATCGTCGGCAACCAGTTCAGCGACGGCCGCTATGGCATGCACGTCATTTTTTCGCCGCGCCTGCTGGTCGAGAACAACCGCCTGTCCGACACCGGCACCGGCATCATCGTGCTCTATTCGCCGGACCTGGTGCTGCGCGGCAATCGCGTCGCCCATGCGCTGACCGATGGCGGCGGCGGTATCGTGTTCAAGGAGAGCAACGATGCCCTGGTCGAAAACAACGAGGTGCTGCATTGCTCGGTTGGCCTCCGCGTCGACGCGCCGCCGGCGTCGGTGGGCAGGCTGACGGTGCGAAACAACCGCTTCGCGCACAACATCGTCGGCCTGTTCTTCTACGGCGAGGAGGGCGGCCACCGCTTCTTCGACAACCGTTTCGAGAACAATCTCAACACCGTGGCGATCAGCGCGCCCGGCGCCGGCAGCGCCAATGTCTGGCGCGGCAACTACTGGGACGACTACCAGGGCTTCGACCGCAACGGCGACGGTTTTGGCGACATGCCGCACGAGGTCCATCTGTTCGCCGACCGGATCTGGATGGAAACCCCGCTGGCGACCTTCTTCCGTAACTCGCCGGTGCTCGAAATGCTGGATTTCCTCGAACGCCTGGCGCCTTTCTCGACGCCGCACCGCGTGCTGCAGGACCCGCGGCCGCGCATGCAGTAGGGGCTTTTCGGCGCGCAAGTCGGCGCGACCGGCAATTGACCGCAGTCAAAGCCTGGCCGCGCCGGCGAGTGCTACATTGGGTCATGTTCCGAATTTCCCAATTCATGCAGGAAATCGCCACGCCGACGCCGCTCGGGCCGCTGCGCAAGCCACCCGGTCCGGTGGTGATCTGGAACCTGGTGCGCCGTTGCAACCTGACCTGCAAGCATTGCTATTCGATTTCCGCCGACAAGGATTTTGTCGGCGAGCTGAACACCGAAGACGTGTTCCGAGTCATGGACCAGCTCAAGGCCTTTCGCGTTCCGGCGCTGATCCTGTCAGGTGGCGAGCCGCTGCTGCGGCCGGACATTTTCGAGATTTCGGCGCGCTCCAAGCAGATGGGTTTCTTCACCGCGCTGTCCAGCAACGGCACGCTGATCGACACGCCGATGTGCGAGCGCATCAAGGGCATCGGCTTCGACTACGTCGGCGTCAGCCTCGACGGCCTGGGCGCCACGCACGACAAGTTCCGCCGCAGGCAGGGCGCCTTCGACCTGTCGCTGGCCGGCATCCGCTTGTGTCGCCAGGCGGGGCTCAAGGTCGGCGTGCGCTACACCATGACCCAGGATAATTTCCACGACCTGCCCGGCCTGCTCAGCCTGGTCGAGGACGAGGGCATCGACCGTTTTTACTTCTCGCATCTCAACTATGCCGGACGCGGCAACAAGAACCGCAAGGACGACGCCCTGCACCAGATGACGCGCAGTGCCATGGACCTTCTGTTCGACACTTGCTGGAGCTATCAGGAGCGAGGCCTGAAAAAGGAATTCACCACCGGCAACAACGATGCCGACGGCGTCTATCTGCTGCACTGGGTGGAAAAACGTTTTCCGGAGAAGGCCGGGCACGTTCGCAAGAAGCTGGCGCAGTGGGGCGGCAACTCCAGCGGCATCAACGTGGCCAACATCGACAACCTGGGTAATGTGCATCCCGACACCATGTGGTGGCACCACACGCTGGGCAACGTCCGCGAACGCAGCTTCGGCGAGATCTGGAACGATACGTCGGACCCGTTACTGGCCGGGCTCAAGGCGCGTCCGCGCACCGTCGGCGGGCGTTGCGGCGCCTGCATCCACTTCGACATCTGCGGCGGCAACACGCGGGTGCGCGCCCAGCAACTGACCGGCGATCCCTGGGCGGAAGATCCAGGCTGCTACCTGTCGGACGAAGAGATAGGCGCAGCCTGAAAATTGCATCGGGAAACTTTCATCGAGCCGCCTTGCGACACTGGGTCGAAGGACCACTGATAGGCAAGGTCTCCTGAATACGCCAATCGACCGTGCGCCGACGTCAACTCGCTGGCATACTCGCGTCTTTGCGCAAACGTCCATTCGCCGATGACTCATCTTTTTCAAGCGCTGGTCCAGCGCGTCGATAGCTGGCGAGCCGACAACTATCCTTGTTCAGACTATCCCGCAATCCGGGAAATTCTCGAATTCGCGCAGGAGGACAGTGGGCAATTGCGTTACTTGCGTCGCGCGCAGTTCCGGGCCTTGGAGACCTACTGGTATTTGCGCCTGGTACTGACCACGCCACGCATCGTGGACCTGTACAGCGAGCTGTTCCCGGCGCCGAGGGACCGTCGTGCGGCGATGGGCCTGACCTCGCCCGAAATCGTCGCCCTGATTGCCGACGACGGCCTGGAGGCCGTGTTAAAGCGCTTGCCTACCGACAATGCTTTCGTCAAGAAACATGGGCTGGAAAGCCTGCGCGAAACGCTTGCCCTCGACTATCCAAGCTATATCCTCGCCCTGGCCATGGGTGCGGGCAAGACCATTCTCATGGGCGGCATTGTCGCCACCGAATTCGCGCTCGCGCTCGAATATCCCGATGGCCCCTTTGTCGAAAACGCCCTGATCTTCGCGCCCGGCAAAACGATTCTCGGCGCCTTGCGGGAACTGGCGGACATCCCCTACGAGCGGTTGTTGCCACCGCGCTTCCACAAACCGTTTGCCGCGAGCCTGAAGCTCACTTTCACCCGCGACGGCGACAAGCAGATTCCCATCACCTGGGGCAGCAGTTTCAACGTCATCGTCACCAACACCGAAAAAATCCGCATCCAGAAACCGATGGCGAAGAACGGCGCCCAGCATCGCCTGTTCGGCGGCGTCAAGGAAGAGGAGGCGACCGAGCTCGCCAACCTGCGCCTGCAAGCCATTGCCTCGCTACCGCATCTCGCCGTGTTCTCCGACGAGGCGCACCACACCTACGGCCAGAAGTTGCTGGGCAAGTGGGAGAAAGACGCTGTCAGCGGCGAGCTTGTCTTCAAGGACGATGGCATCAAGAAAGTGCGTCGCACCATCGACTACCTGGCGCGCGAGACCAACCTCATTGTCGTTGTCAATGCCACCGGCACGCCTTACTTCCAGCGTCAGCCGCTGCGCGACGTGGTGGTCTGGTACGGACTCGGCGAGGGCATTCGCGATGGCGTGTTGAAGGAGCTGGCCGGCAACATCAAGGTGTTCGAACTCGGCGACGCCGAGGCGGCGCAACTGGTGGGGGAGGTCATCGACGACTTCGTTGCCACCTATTGGCCGGTCGCGCTGCCCAACGGCTCCCCGGCGCGGCTGGCGCTGTATTTCCCCAACCTCGAAACCCGCGACGAACTGCGCCCGGCCATCGACTCGGCACTGGCCCGGCGCGGCATCGGTGCCGACGCCGTATTGGTGGTGGACAACAAGTCGTCCGAGGCCACGCGGCGCGCCTTCGAGGCCGTGGCGCGCGATCCGGCCGCGCCGCATCGCATCCTGCTGCTGGTCAACATGGGCACCGAGGGCTGGAACTGTCCCAGCCTGTTTGCCTGCGCTCTGGTCAGGAAGCTTGCGCACAGCAACAACTTCGTGCTTCAGGCGGCCACGCGCTGCCTGCGCCAGGTGCCCGGCAACACCCATCCGGCGCGCGTCTACCTTACCGGTACCAATCGCAAAACGCTGGAAGACCAGCTGGCCGAAACCTATGGAACCAGCATTCACGAGCTGGACAGCCAGCACGCGGAAAGAGTCGAGAAGGAAATCCGCCTGCACAAACCTCATTTGCCGCCACTGCTGGTGAGAAAGCGGTTGCTGCGCTTCCGGCGCAAGGCAAGTGGCGAAGTTGCAGGAGGCGCGGGCGCTGTATCGCCAGCGCCGACTTTTGTCATTCCCAACATCACGGCGCCGGCCGCAGCGGTGGTTGCAACCTACACCATTGCCGAAACCGCCGGCGGCGACACGCGCCTGCAACGGCTGGACGCGGGCGACGACACGCTGGCTTCGGGTACGGAAGATTGGGGCCTCTACGCCGCCGCCGCGGAGCTTGGCGCCCACTACCACCTGGCCACCGTCGGCCTGCTTGCCGCGCTGCGCGCCGCCTATGGCGAGGCTGACATTCCGGCCCACCATTTGCCGCATCTGGGCCGGCAAATAGAGAGCCAGCGCGCCGAATACGAGGAGTATCACGAAGAAATCGATGTCGCCGTGGCGCTCGTCAAACCGGACGGATTCGACATTCGAATCGAAGACGGCCAGCCGGTCTACACAGCGCGCATCAGCTTCGCCAGGGAACGCGCCAGTCTCTACAAGACCGCGACCGACACCGCCGACGCGGCACTCGCGCTGAAATCCAGTTTTCACTATGAGGGCTACAACTTCGATTCCGGCCCTGAGGCGGAATTCCTCGACTGGACCCTGGGCTTGCTGAAGAACCAGGCCCACTCCATCGAGGGCCTGTGGTTTACCGGCGGGCTCACCGATCCGGCCAAGACCGAATTGCTTGCCGAATACCTCGGCGAAGACGGCCGCTGGCATCGCTATACGCCGGATTTCGTCATTCGTCGCAGCGACGGCAAGCACCTGGTGGTGGAAATCAAGAAGGACACCGAAAGTCCCGCCATTAACGTCGACCTTGCCCGTCACGCGCGCGGCGAGGCGCCGCAAAGCGCGGAGGGTCGCAAGGCCGTCGCTCTCAAGCGTTGGGAAGACCTGAACCCGGATCGGCTGGCCTACCACGTCATGTTCGCCGACACTGAACTGCATGACGAAGGCAAGAAGGTCGTGCGCGATTTCATTTTTGGAGGCAGCGCCCCATGAGTTCCCCTGTCGTCGCCGTCGATACCCTGTCCGGCCGCATTCATCTCGTGCGCGGGCAGCGCGTCATGCTCGATGCCGATCTGGCGGAGTTGTATGGCGTCGCCACCAAGGTCTTCAACCAGGCCATCAAGCGCAACATCGACCGCTTTCCCGCCGATTTCATGTTCCAACTCACGGTCGAGGAACACGATTCTTTAAGGTCACAAACTGTGACCTTAGACGCCGACGAGCCTTTGAGGTCGCAAATTGTGACCTCAAAGACCGGTCGCGGCCGGCACAGAAAATACCTTCCCTACGTCTTCACCGAACACGGCGCCATCATGGCTGCCTCCGTCCTCAACGCGCCGCGTGCCGTGGAAATGAGCGTCTTCGTGGTGCGCGCCTTCGTGCAATTGCGCGAACTGCTTGCCAGCAGCCAAGAACTGGCGGACCGGCTCGACGATCTGGAGCGCAAGCTCTCCACCCACGACCAGGCCATCGCCGGCGTGATCGACGCCATTCGTCGACTGACCAGCGTGCCTGCCAAACCCAGCCGCCCCATCGGCTTTACCGCCGACCTGAAAGACCGCAAGCCATGAGCAAGAAAGAGATTCACGTCGCCAAGGCCAAGGGCCGCCCGATGCTCACTTGGGTGGGCAAGAAACCTCTGGCCCGCGTCACCGCCTTTCCCGCCCAGCACATCGAGACCGTGCCCGCGCCGCAGGCGGCCGCCAGTGCGACTCTGGGCACAGCCGACTGGCCCACCTGGCCGCGCAATCTGCCGCAGGGCGGCCTGCTCTACCACGGCGACAACAAGGAAGTGCTGGCGCACCTGCTGGCCAATGGCATGCGCGGCCAAGTCAAACTGATCTACATCGATCCGCCCTTCGACAGCGGCGCCGACTACGTGCGCAAGGTGCAACTGCGCGGCCCCACGACTGATCCGAGAGTAGAAGGCGAGGACTACACCCTGGGCGAGCAGGTGCAGTACAGCGACATATGGGCCAACGATAATTACTTGCAGTTCATGTATGAGCGGTTGCAGTTGCTGTGTACCCTACTTGCCGACGATGGGGTCATATGCGTTCACTGCGATCACAATGTTTCTTACATGATTCGTTGCATCCTTGATGAGTTGTTTGGCAAGGAGCGCTTCATCAACGAGGTCGTTTGGCAACACGCGGTCATTGGTGCGGGTCGAGGCATATACGTTCGACTACCCAAGGCACACGAAACGGTATTGGTTTACTCGAAGAGTCAGAAATACACTTTCAATACCGACCAAAAGGATGTTCGTGTTCCCTACAAGGACAGGATTACCGAGAATCTTACGCAAGACGATAGGGGTTGGTACTACACCCGAGGGCGGACCGGAACAGACAACCCATGGTCGAAAGATCCTCGATATCTGCGTACTTACGTCGATGTCGAGAAAGGCAAGCTGGTCCACGATGCTTGGGATGACATTACGACCTACCGGGCTCAAGGTGCTGAATATGTTGGCTATCCGACTCAAAAGCCTGAACAACTGATTCGACGTTTTGTTAGCCTACTTTCAAACCCCGGCGACCTCGTCCTCGACTGCTTCATCGGTTCCGGCACCACGGCCGCCGTGGCGCAAAAGCTCGGTCGCCGCTGGATCGGCTGCGACATCAACAAGGGGGCAATCCAGACCACGGCCAAGCGCTTGCAAGGGGTGATCGCGGAACAGGCCGAGAAGCTCGCTACAGCACGTCAGGGCGAGCTGGTGGCGGCGGCCGACGTCCCGCCTTGCCCTGCCAGCTGGCCTTCACCACCTGGCGCGTCAATGACTACGACCTGCAAATTCAGCACAACGAAGCGGTGGAACTGGCCTGCGAGCACTTGGGCATCATGCGCCGTCGCACCGATTCATTCTTCGACGGCGTGCGCGGCCAGATGCTGGTGAAGATTGTGCCCTTCAATCATCCGTTGTCGCCGCTCGACCTCGAATCCATCCGCGGCGAACTCAAGACGCGCAGCGATGAAGACCGCGACATCCTCGTCGTCAGCCTGGGGCAGGAACACGCGGCGCGCGACTGGGTGTCGCACTACAACCAGAATCGGCCGATCAACAAAATTCACCTGATCGAACTGCGCAGCGACCGCAAATCCGGCGGTTTCATCCGCCACGAGCCGATGTCGGCACAGGTCGCCATCCGGCGCGAGGGCGAGCGTTTGGTGGTCGAAATCACCGACGTGGTTTCGCCCTCCATCCTGCAACGCCTCAACAAGGAGGCCGGCGTGTTCCGCGCCGAGATTCCCGACTGGCGCGCCGTGGTCGATTGCGTGTTGATCGACATGGATCACGACGGCAACATATTCAACGTGGCGCGGGCGGATGTGCCGGAACGCAAGCAGGATCTCGTGTCGGGTCGCTACGAGTTGCCCGCGCCCAGGGCTGGCGCGACGGTGGCAGTGAAGGTCATCGATATGCTGGGCGAAGAATGTGTGGTTTGCGCGGTTGTCTGACCGACGAGGAGATAGGAATCGCATGAAGAGATTTACCTTGCTTGCCGTCCTGATGGCTAGCGCCGCGCCCGTGCTCGCTGCCGAACCGCCCGCGCTGTATCAGCAGCACTGTGCGGTGTGCCATGGCCCGGGCCGGCTTGGCCTGACCGGGCCGGCGCTGCTGCCGGAGAGCCTGGCGCGATTGAGGAAGCCGGAAGCGGTCAAGACCATTACCGCAGGGCGTGCGGCGACCCAGATGGCGGGTTTCGCCGATCGCCTGGGCAAGGAAGAAATCGCCGCACTGGCCGACTACATCTACACCGCCGTGGTGCCGGCGCCGACTCTTGCCGAGGCCGACATCAAGGCCTCGCGCATCGTTTATTTCGCCACGGGCAGCCTGCCGGCGAGGCCCGCCGAGGTGTTCAAGGGCGTGGACATGATGAACCTGTTCATCGTCGTCGAGACCGGCGATCATCATGTCACGGTGCTCGATGGCGACAAGCTGGAACCGATCCATCGCTTCCCCAGCCGCTATGCGCTGCACGGCGGACCGAAATTTACGCCCGATGGCCGCTACGTCTTCTTCGCCTCGCGCGACGGCTGGATTACCAAGTTCGACATCTGGAATCTCCAGGTGGTGGCCGAGATCCGCGCCGGCATCAACACGCGCAACGTCGCCGTGTCCGGCGACGGCAAGTACCTCGCGGTGGCCAACTACCTGCCGCACACCTTGGTGCTGCTCGATGCCGATTTGAATCTGCTCAAGGTGCATCAGGTGCTGAACAAGGAGCGCACGGAAAGCTCGCGCGTTTCGGCGGTGTATGACGCCGCGCCGCGCCAGAGCTTCGTCGCCGCATTGAAAGATGTGCCGGAAGTCTGGGAGATCAGCTACAACCCGAAGGCCGACGACATTCCGGTCGGCATGGTGCATGACTTCAAGTACAGGGAAGGCAGCTTCATCCCCGGCTTCCTCAATCCGCGCCGCAGTTATTTGTCGGAGCCGCTGGACGACTTTTTCTTCACCCAGAATTACTCCGAGCTGATGGGCTCCTCTCGCTCCGCGGGCAAGGGCCAGGTGGTACACCTCGACGTGAGGAAGAAGATTGCCGACCTCACGCTGCCCGGCATGCCCCACCTCGGCTCCGGCATCACCTGGAACTACCGCCCGCCGCAAGGTGCGCAGGACCGCACCGTGATGGCCACGCCCAACCTCAAGGAAGGGGTAATCACGGTGATCGACTTGAAGGACTGGAGCACCGTCAAGACCATCCCGACTCTCGGCCCCGGCTTCTTCATGCGCAGCCACGAAAACACGCCCTATGCCTGGACCGATTCGATGATGTCGAAAGGCAAGGACACGCTGCAGGTGATCGACAAGCGCACGCTGGAAAAAGTCGCCGAGGTCAAGACCGATCCGGGCAAGACCCTGGCCCATGTCGAATTCACCCGCGACGGCAAGTACGTGCTGGCCAGCCTGTGGGAGCGCAAGGCCGACGGCGGCGCGCTGATCGTGTTCGATGCCGCGACGTTCAAGGAACTCAAGCGCATCCCGATGGACAAGCCGGTCGGCAAGTACAACCTCTACAACAAGATCAACCGCTCCGAGGGAACCAGCCACTGAGGCAGGTGCCGCCGGACCCTCCTTGAACGGCACTGCGTCCGGTATCCTGTCGACCGATGGCCGAAGCCTCAAGCCTCGTGGTCGAATCAAGGAGATAGCTGATGAATGGTCGGATCAAGGCCCGCTGGTATTTCGATGTTGTTTCGCCGTTCGCATATCTCTACCTGAAGCGCTTCGACGAGCTGCATCCCGCCCTCGACGTGGAACTGGTGCCGGTGCTGTTTGCCGGCCTGCTCAAGCGCTGGGACAACAAGGGGCCGGCCGAGCTGCCGCCCAAGCGGCTGCACACCTACCGCTATTGCGTCTGGGCCGCCGCGCAACAGGGCATCGACTTCCGCATGCCGCCGCGCCATCCCTTCAATCCGCTGTCGGTGCAGCGCCTGCTGGTGGCCCTGGGTGCCAGGCGCGAGGCGGTGACGGCGGCTTTCGATTTCATCTTCTGCCAGGGGCGCGACGCCGAAGCCGAATGGCCGGCGCTGTGCGAGCAGCTCGGGGTCGGCGCGAGCGAGGCCGCGGCGCGGATTGCCGATCCGGCGGTCAAGCAGCGGCTGATCGACAACACCGCAGGTGCGGCCGACATCGGCGTGTTCGGGGTGCCGAGCCTCGAACTGCGCGGGGAAATATTCTGGGGCGGCGATACCATCGCGTGGGCCAACGCGTTTGTCGACGATCCGCAGATGTTCGAGTCAGGCGAAATGCAACGGGCGGCCCAGGTTGAGCTGGGGGTCCAGCGCAAGGAAGTGCGCTGACCGTTCGCCGCGCTTGGCTGACAGCTTGAAGCGGGTCTCTTGCGGCACCGATGGCGGCAATCGACATAGCACCGGACAGCTATCCGCGCCGCCCTGTGCTGATGTATCGTTGCAGGGTCGCAATCGGCAAAGAGTCCAGCCATGAGTCACAAGCACCGCAACGTCCTGCAAGCGATTTTTCATGATCCGGTCAGCAGCAATGTCCAGTGGCGCGAAGTCGAGTCGCTGCTGCATCACCTGGGTGCCGCTATCGAACCGAGCCACGGTGCGCGGTTCCGCGTTACCCTGAACCGGCACGAGTTCTTCGTGCGCCATCCCCATCACGGCAACGAGTTCGGCAAGCCCGAAGTCAAGTACCTGCGCGAGTGTCTCGCCGCCGCCGGTATCACGCTGTCGGGCTACGACGAGCAGGACAAGGCGGGCCGCGGCGATGAGTGAGCGCCAGGCCGGCAATCCCTTGCACGGCATCACGCTGCAAAGCTTGCTTGACCATCTGGTGAGCCGCTACGGCTGGGAGGAACTGGGGCTGCGAATCGATATCCGCTGCTTCACCCACCAGCCGAGCATGGCCTCCAGCCTCAAGTTCTTGCGCCGCACCCCTTGGGCGCGGGAAAAGGTCGAGGCCTTGTATCTGCGAACGACGGAATCGGATGCGAGGCGCTGAGGCCGTCGCGCCAGGGTTTTTCGGGCTGGACGAAGGACCACGGCCAGCAGTGACAACCGGCAAAGTCGGCAAGAATGTTTGCCGGCTTGACGTGACCTGGCGTTCGCTCGCGGGAAGTATGATTGCGTGATTTCGCAGGAGCCAAAATGAACGCAGCAAGAACCCGGTCTTTTCGATACGCCATGCGTGGCCTTGCGGCGCTTTGTGCCATCGGACTGCTGGCAGCCTGTGACAAGCCCGAGTCGGCGGGCGCGTCCGCGGGCGCTGCGCAGCAGGCACAGAGCCCTTGCCTGTACCCACGCACCAATGCGACGGCAGGCTTGAGCGAGAGCGACGAGGCGCTGCTTGCCGCCGCCGCTGCCGGCGACCTCCGCGGCGCCGGGCAGTCGCTTGAGCAGGGCGCGAATGTCAATGCAGTCGGCTCGCTCAAGCGCACGCCCCTCTTTGTCGCGGCATTCTGCGATCGTCCGCAGCTGGTGAAGCTGTTGCTGGACAAGGGCGGCAAGCACGACGTCACCGATTCGAATGGCATGTCGCCGCTGCATGCGGCGGTTGTCATCGGTGGCATCGAGACGGCAAGGATCCTGGTCGCGAGCGGAGCGAATATCAACAGCCGGGATACCGCAGGGCGTACCGCCTTGCATGTGGCGGCGGCGACCAACCAGGTTTCCTTGGTCGAACTGTTGCTGGAAGGGAAAGCCAATATCGCGATCCGCGACAAGAATGGCATGACCGCAGCGTCCCTGGCCAGGGACAACGGCCATTCGACGCCTGGCGTTGCCATCAAGCAATGGCAGGAGAAGCAAAAGACCCCGCGGCCGAAGTGACGCGGGACGTTGCGCTCGATCTCAAGCGAGGGAATTCGCGTCGAACAATCTGACGGTGTTTCGGCCGGCGGACTTGGCCTGGTACATCGCGACGTCGGCACGTTTCAGCAGTTCCCCGCTGGACACGTCTGCGCCCTTGAACAAGGTGACGCCGATACTCGAACTGCAGCGATGGCAGTGGCCCTGCAGCGAGTAGTCTGCGCCCAACGCTTCTCGTATCTTTTCCGCGATCGCCGCCGCCTGGGCCGTCGCCTGCCGGACATCCGGGCTCAAGTCGTCGAGCATGACCACGAACTCGTCGCCCCCCAGCCGTGCAACGGTGTCTTCGCCGCGCACGCAGGACATCAGCCGACGCGCCACTTCCACCAGCAACAGGTCGCCGCACTCGTGCCCCTGGGTATCGTTGAGAATCTTGAAATCGTCCAGGTCCAGGAACAGGATCGCCCCATAGGAGTTGCGCCGCGCGCTGGCGGGTAGCGCGAGGCCGAGACGGTCGAGCAGCAAACGACGGTTGGGCAAGTGGGTCAATGAATCGTAAAACGCCAGTTCGTGGATTTGCGCTTCGTTGGCCTTGCGTTCGCTGACGTCCTGGAATATCACCACGGCGCCGACGCGGTTGTCATTCTCGACCAAGGGCGTAACCGTGACTGCGACCGGGAAACCGGTTCCGTCCTTGCGCCAGAACCACTCGTTCTCCTCGCGCCTGACCCGACCGTCCTCCAGGGTCAGCCTGACCGGGCACTCGTCCGCCGGATAGGGACTGCCGTCCTGCCGATGATGGTGGAACAGGCTGTGCTGATTCTTTCCGATCACCTCGGCCTCGCTGAAGCCGAGCATGGCGCGGGCCGACGCATTCAGGAAGGTTGCTTGGTAGTTCCGATCGACGCCGTAGATGCCGTCGCCCACGCTTTCCAGCAGCAGCTTGTTGCTGCGCGCGACGCGATCCAGTTCCTGCTGGGCGGCGCGTTCGGTCGTGATGTCGCGCACGACGGCGAGGAATCCGGTGGGGTACTTCGATTCGCCGGCCAGCGGACTGAGCGTCGCGAGAGAGATGTATTGCTTGCTTTCGATGGCGAGAGCATATTCGAACGTTCTGGGCTGACCGTCCTGGATGACCCCGGTGATCGCCTGGTCAAACAGGCTGACGACGTCGGCGGGCAATATCTCGCCGTAGGTCTTGCCAAGAAGGTATTCCCTGGGTTTGTACGGAGGACGGCTGGGATGCGCCGGCTGGAAGTACTCCATGATCGTGCCGCCCGTGTCCAGGACGAACACGAGGTCCTGCATCGAGGCAATCAGCGTGGCGAGCCTTGCTTCGCGCGCTTCGAGCATCGCCTCGGTGCGCTTGCGTTCGCTGATGTCGAGGCTGGTGCCTGTCATTCGAATCGCCCGACCGCTTGCGTCCCGCTCCACGACCTTGCCGCGAGAAAGTATCCAGACCCAGTGGTCATCCTTGTGGCGCAGTCGATACTCCGCCTCGAACTGCTGTGTCTCACCCTTGAGGTGGGCAAAAAAAGCTGCGCTGACTCTGGCCGCATCATCGGGATACAGCAGCGGCGTGAAGGTCCGTATGCTGACCTCCGGTTCCCCCGTCTCATAACCGAGCATGGTTATGAGACGGGGATTGTGGGTAAAGCTGCCGCTTGATATATCAAGATCCCACATGCCCAGATCGGCACCGGCCAACGCGAGATCCATGCGTTTTTCGTTCTGCGCAATGCTTTGTTCGAGGTGTTTGCGTTCGGTGATGTCGACGAATCCCCACAAGGATTCCTGGAGCTCGTTGTTCAGGATCGCGCCGCTGATATCGACCCAGATGTGCCTGCGATCCTTGCGCACATGCTCGATCTGCGACCGAAATATCCTTCCGGCAGCAAGTTCCGGATAGGCGGCAGCGCCGAATGCGATATAGGCTTCCTCGCTGGGAAAATTCAGGCGGGTAGGCGTTCCGGCGAGTTCGCCCGCTTCGTAGCCGAGCATTTTCTCGAACGCCGGATTGGCCCAGGCGATGGTCCTGCTCCTGACCCTGACGATGCCGACCAGGTCGTTTTCCAGTATCGCCTTCTGCTCGGACAGCAGGTTTTCCAGGCGTTGCTGATCCAGCTTGCGGGCGGTTACGTCGGTCATGACTGCCAGGCTTCTAACAATGCGATTATCTGCATCGCGCTCACCAAAGGCTGACAGCAGGACGTCCAGGATGCGCCCATCCTTGGCCACGAACTGATAGGGCACATCGACGCAGGACCCCGTGCGAAAAAATTCGGGCAAGACCACTTCGATCGCGTAGCGGCGCGACGCCTCGGTCAGGAAGTCGGAAGATTTTCTGCCGATGACTTCGTCGCTGGCATAGCCGAAAGTACTTAGCCAGAGGTCGCTGACGCCGACCAGCCGGCCTTCCGCGTTGATGGAGTGCATGATGGCCGGAGTCTTTTTGTACAGTGTTCGCGCATGCTCTTCGCTCGCGACGAGCCGGCGTTGCATCCTCCCCGAAATCAGCAGCGGCAAACCGATGCCGAGGACAAGGTTCAGCGCTATGCCGAAGACCAGGCTGAGCGTATTGATGGGACTTGGGGTCGCCATGAAGTCCTGGCCCGGCGACGCCGCAAACGGCGTAACGACGGCGCGCGCTCCGAGGAACAGCGAGGTCGCCAGAAAGCCTGTGGCGACGAACCAGCGCACCGTGCGGTCGCGGGGGTCTGCCGGGCGCAGCAGGGTGGCGGCACAGGCGAGCAGGACGATCGCCGTCGCGGCCGACAAGACGACGATCCGCGCCGCCAGGCTCGGCGTCAGATAGGTGAAGTAGTGGAGCGCCATGGCGGTGGCGGCGGTCAGCATCCAGTACCAGGGGAATTCCGGCTGCAGTCCGCAGAATTTCCGGTTGCCCAGGTAGAGCCAGGTCGAACCGACGACCAGCAGGGTGTTCGCCAGCACGATGGAAAACAGGTCGGGCACCATGCCGCGCGCGGCGAGGAGGATGAAGGCGGCGCCATTCGCGCTCGCCCCCCAGGCCCACAGGCGCAGGCTGGAATCTTTCGCAATGACCCGGTTGACGATTTGCAAGCCTAGCGCCAGCAGCACGCTGCTCAGCATGGCAATGAAACTCAAGCTGCGGATATCGAGGCTATGCATCTTGCCGCCCTTGTGGCATGCCGTCGCAGGAGAGCACGCTGCCGATCCTGAATGGACGCAATCCCAGCGACGACGTTCGCGCAAGAACGGCTGTCGAAGATACAACTCGCATACGCTGCGGCATGGTCATGGCCACCGATCGATATCCGGCAATCAGCTTTCTTCAGCTCGGCGGTCCTGCGATCCTGGAGACAGGTCCCTGAATCGGCACGCGGCGCTTGAGCCCGAATTGCTCGCTCGGGTCGAGAAAGCACAAATGCATTATATCCAAAGTGATAGAAGTTCAGCTTTGATCAGGGTCAATCGGCGACGGATGGCAAACTGAAGCTTTCATTCCTGCGCGGGATATTGCGCGCCGCCAGGTTCCGCGCAGCCTCCTCTTGCGGAACGGGTCGCCGCAAGAGGTAAACTGCGCGGCTCGACAGCGAACCTCCACTCAGCCGGAACCATCGTGACACCATCGAAAGAAGAACTGGACGCCAAGGCAAGGCACTTTGCCAACACCGTATTCGTGATCGGGGCGGGCGCCATCATGCTTGCCGCATCCCTCCTGCAATCCTTTGCCGTGCGTTTGATGGGAGCCAACGGCGGGGACATCGCCTTCATCGCCGCGACCCTCTGCATCCTGGTGCTTGCCTCGAAGCGATCGAGCTTCGCCCTGTTTGCGATCGAGAGGCAATGCGCCAGGCATGGCCACCTGCCGCGTGCGGGCTCGTCGGTCTGCAGCCGCTGCTTTCAGGCCATTGCGGAGAGGAACCCGCCGGCTTGAGTTGATGTGCCCTCGCTTGCCGCCTGACCCGCCCTGCCCATGCATTCCGACATCTTCCAATCCGCCGATACCTTCCGCGAGCGCTTCGAGCGAGGGCTCGTCGATCTGCTGCGCAGCAGCGGCGAACTGGGCGAGGACATCCTGGTGCTGGCCAACGCCAATTTCGAGCCGCGCATCTGGGCCCACCTGCACGACGAATTGCGCAACTGCTTCGCGCGGCTGGCGGCCGGACAGGCGGCGGCCGACCGGGAGGGGCGGGCGCTGCAAGGCGCGCCGGACGACGTCGCGGCGTTGCGCGGAATTCTCGAGCACGGCTTCGACACCCTGCGCGCGACGGAACTGCGCCGCGCCGGGCCGTGGGAGTTGCAGCTCAACCCGCTGCGCGCCTTCCGCCCGGCGCGTCACAGCACGGCGTCGATCGACGGCATCCGCGCGCCCTTTGACGAAACGCGCTTCCACTTCGACAAGCCCTTCCTGCGCCGGGAAATCATCTGGCAGGGCCCGCTGCGGGGCCGCGACGCGACACTGTTGTACAACAAGTTTCCCTTCGCCGATTACCACGGCCTGCTGGTGCCGGAGATCGGCCGCCATTTGGCGCAGTTCCTCGCCGCGGAGCACCTTGCCTGGCTGTGGGATCTCGCGCAGGACTTGGGCGCGCGCCTGCCGGGCTTCGGCATCGGCTACAACAGCTACGGCGCCCATGCCTCGGTGAACCACCTGCACTTCCAGACCTTCCTGCGCAGCGGGCCGCTGCCGGTCGAGGACGCGCGCTGGACGCACAACGGCGGCAGCGAGCCTTACCCCTGCCGCTGCCTGCGCTTCGACCGGCCGCAGGCCGCACATGAATGCATCACCGCACTGCACGAGCAGTCGATCAGCTACAACCTGATCCTGGCGGCGGGGCAGCTTTACTGTCTGCCGCGGCGCAAACAGGGCGCAGTCGCCTATGCCCCCTGGCTGGGTGCGCTGGCCTGGTACGAAATGGCCGGCGGCTTCCCGCTGGCGAACGCGGCGGATTTTGCACAGCTCGGGCCGCAGCAAATCGCTGCGCAGCTCGCCGCCGTGGATCCGGCCGATGACGCCATGCTGCCGGCGTGGTGACGGCCTTGCGCATCGAACAGATTCGCCGGCAGCTGCGCGACCGGGGCGCCATGGCCTGCCACGAGGAACGCATCCTCCGGGCATGGACCCGGGCGCTGCCGCTCGGCAGCGGGCCAGTGCTGGCGGAGAACTTTTTCCCCTTGGGCGTTCGCGCCGCCTTGCCCGGCCTCGCGGCGGAACTCGCCGGCCTGGCGCGGGTGCGCGCGGAGCATGCCGGTGACGACGGCTCCGCACGGCTGCTGGTCGAACTCGGCGACGGCCAGACGGTGGAAAGTGTGCTGCTGCCGCGCGACGGTCTCTGCGTTTCGACCCAGGCCGGCTGCGCGGTGGGCTGCAGTTTCTGCATGACGGGGCGCGACGGGCTACTGCGCCAGCTCGGCAGCGCCGAGATCGTCGCCCAGGTGGTGCTGGCCCGCGCCCGCCGCAGGGTGAAGAAAGTCGCGTTCATGGGCATGGGCGAGCCGGCGCACAACATCGAAAACGTGCTCGAAGCGATCGACCTGCTCGGCACCGCAGCGAACATCGCGCACAAGAATCTGGTGTTCTCCACGGTCGGCGACTACCGCGTGTTCGAGCGGCTGCCGCGGCAGCGCGTGAAGCCGGCGCTGGCGCTGTCGCTGCATTCGACGCGCGCCGAGTTGCGCGCGCAGCTGCTGCCGAAAGCGCAGCAGATCGATCCGGTCGAACTGGTGGCACTGGGCGAACAGTACGCCCGCGCCACCGGCTATCCGATCCAGTACCAGTGGACCCTGCTCGCCGGCATCAACGACGGCGACGACGAACTCGACGGCATCGTGCGGCTGCTCGCCGGCAAGTACGCGGTGATGAACTTCATTGCCTACAACGAAGTGGCGGGGCTTGCCTATCGCCGTCCCTCGTCGCAGCGCGCGGCGGCGATGTCGCTGCATCTCTATCGCCACGGCATCCTCGCCAAGCTGCGTCAGTCGGCCGGCCAGGACATCGACGGCGGCTGCGGCCAACTGCGGGCACGCAGCATCGCGCACGCCGTTTGAATCCGCCGAAGGCGCCGAGAGTCGGCGCTGATGAAACCCCTGCGCTACAAGGCGGTCGAGCAAAGTACGCTCTGAACAAGCCCCTGCGCAGCAAGGCGGTCGAGCAAAGTGCGCTCTCCTCGCCGCTACGGATCCTCGCCGTAGCGGATGGCGGGACGGCGGGCGTCGGCCAGCGATGGCGATTGGGACCGCTGGCTGAACGCCTGTTCTCCTCCAGGAACTGGAGCGGTCCAGCGTCGGCCTATGAATGGGTGGCCAGTTCCCGGTCCACGGCGGTATCGCGCATTTCCTCGTCGTCCTTGCCATCCACCAGCGGCCTCAACTTGTGCCGGTCGGTGACGCACTCGTCGGATCGCCCGCGCAGCAGGTCGTTGCCCGACCACAATTGATGGAACGGGCGACCGGTGCTGGTCTTGATCAAGTAGGCATCGGCCCGATCCTCATACTGACCCAGGTGCCGGATCACCTCGACAACCAAGCCGATGTTCTCCGGGCAGCCGGCGATGATCACGCAAAGGGTTCCGGGTTTGAGGGCGGACATGGTCACTTCTTTCCACAGACGAACCGCCAGCTGCGTTCCGCCGCGGTTCCGCCGGTGACAGGCCGCCACTGCCGAGGGCCCGCTCCACCGGCAATTACCTCGCCCTTCGCCATGTGTTCCGTCAGGCCTGCCGTGTTGAGCACCTGGAAGGTTTTGCGCACGCAGTCATATTCGACTTCCGACGTGAAGGAAAAGAAACTCTTGCCTTCATGCTCCCGGCTCTGCTTGAGATCGATGAGTTCCCACACCTTGACTAACTCGCCGGATTTGCTGATCGTGCCCGGATTGACGTAAGTCCTTCCATAGGAGGCGTCATCTATCGCTACCCAGTCCGCCATCGCGCGACTGCACATCGCGGTCAGCAGTACCATCAGTATCGCCTTGCGCATGTTGTGCTCCCCCTTCCCAATATCTGCCAATCATAGATCGATCTGCTATTGCCGCTGTTGCCACTCCGACGGCGGACCCGGATCAGAATATCGCCATAGTCCCCTTCTAGCAACGCGCAAACACGCGCAAACACAGTAATAGAAGCGTGCCGTGATTACTCCCTTGAAATATCCAAGGCAAGGCACCATTATCACTTTAGGAGTAGATTGGAACATGTCGGTGGGGAGGACTATGACATTCGACGCCGCAATGGCGGCATATAGCGGCCGCTTCCAGACGCAAACTGCAAACGCCAATAAAAAATAGGATTTTGGTCGGTCGCTCCCGGCAAAGTGGCAGATGCTTGGAAGAATCGCAATCTTTCGTTGGCAGATCGAATGTAAATGGTATGGGGACTCCTTCATCTTGAGCGAACCGAATCTTGGCTGAAGCCATGAACCTACAGCAAATGCTGCGCGACACAGGGCTGCGCTATGTCTTTACCGTGGTCATTGTGGCGTTCGCCGCCGCCCTGAGGATATGGCCGCTGCAGGAGCTGGGATCATCCCTTGCCTGGCTGACGTTTTATCCTGCCGTGATGGTCGTGGCGATCTACGGCGGGCTTTCTTCCGGTTTGCTGGCGACGGGGCTGGCCTGTCTCACCGCGATTTTCCTGGGACCTCAACTCGTCGGCCAGGCGTTCATCGCCAGACCCGCCGACTGGCTGGGTCTGGCGGTCTTTGTCTTCACCGGCACGCTGATCTCCAGCGTTGCCGAAGCCATGCGCCGCGCCAATCTACGGGCGAAGAAGGCGCAGGAGCAAGCCGAAGCGGCCAACCGGGCCAAGAGCGTATTCCTCGCCACGATGAGCCATGAACTGCGCACGCCATTGAATGCGATTCTCGGGTTCTCGGAACTGATGCGCAGCGATCCGGGCGTCACCGCCGACCAGAGGGAAAATCTCGACATCATCAATCGCAGCGGCAAGCACCTGCTACGGCTGATCAATGACGTGCTCGACATGGCGAAAATCGAGGCCGGCCAGGTGGCCCTGGAGATCAAGCCGTTCGATATCGGAGCCCAGATGGGCGACATCGTCGACATGCTGCGCGTGCGGGCCGAAGAGAAAGGGCTGACACTGCGCCTGGACCAGCCGCCAGGATTTCCCCGCTTTATTCAGGGTGATGAGGAAAAGCTGCGTCAGGTGATCGTCAATCTGGTGAGCAACGCGGTCAAGAACACCCAGGAAGGCGGCATAACGCTCCGTCTCGGACTCCAGCCAAACGGCGGCGCATCGCGGCTGACCATCGAAGTGGAAGACAGCGGGATTGGCATCGACAAGAAAGACCAGGCGCGCATCTTCGAGCCTTTCGTGCAGGTGGGCAAACCAGCCACCCAGAAAGGCACGGGACTGGGACTGGCCATCGTGCGGGAGTTCGTGCAACTGATGGGCGGCAGCATCAGTGTTGAAAGCGAGCCGGACAAAGGTGCTCTGTTCCGCGTCGAGGTGCCGGTGCGTATCGCCGAAGAAGCGGAAGTGGTTGCGCCTGAGGTCGCCAAAGGGCGGGTGATCGGTATTGCGCCGGGACAGCCCGAGTTCCGTATCTTGATCGTCGAGGACCAGGTGGAGAATCAACTGCTGCTGCGGCGCTTGCTGGAAGATGTGGGGTTCACGGTGATGCTGGCCGAGAATGGCGTGCAAGGCGTCGAGTTGTTCCAGAGTTTCCGGCCGCACTTCATCTGGATGGACCGGCGCATGCCCGTCATGGACGGTCTTGAGGCGACCCGATGCATCCGCGCCCTCGACGGCGGCAAGGAGGTCAAGATCGTCGCCGTTTCTGCCTCGGTACTCGGCGAACAACGCGCCGAAACCTTGGCTCAGGGTTTGGATGATTTCGTGCGCAAGCCCTACCGGCCGGCCGAAATATTCGAATGCCTGGAACGGCACCTGGGGGTCCGTTACATTTATGGATCGGCCGCATCCGCGGACCGACAGTCAGCCTTTCCAACTGCGGCGCTGCTCCGGCTTCCTGAAGCTCTGCGGCGGAAATTGGCAGATGCGCTAATCAACGGCAACACGGAACGAATCGCCGAAAGCATGCGCCACGTCGAGCAACAGGATGCCGAACTTGCCCAGGTACTGGCACGCTATCTGGACCATTTCAATTACCTGCCGATTCTGCAAGCGCTGGAATCGGCAGACGAGCAGGACTGAGGAAAAACCACCATGGCCGGCAACATTCTCCTTGTCGATGACGAGCAGACCACACTGAAGCTGTTGAAGGACATTCTGACGGCGGAAGGTTACGAGCCCCGCCCCTTCAATAATGGGGAGATGGCGTTGCGCTCTGTCATGGTTGAACCGCCGGACCTGATTCTGCTGGATGTCCGCATGCCCGGCATGAACGGGCTCGAGGTTTGCCGACTGATCAAGGAAACCGAACGGCTGAAAGGCATTCCGGTGATTTTCATCAGCGGGGCCATCGACACGGAAGACAAACTCAAGGCTTTCCAGGCGGGTGGCGTGGACTACATTACCAAGCCGTTCCAGAAGGAAGAGGTGATTGCACGGGTCAAGACCCATATGGAGCTACATCGCTCCAGGCAAGAGCTGGTGCGGGCCGAGAACGCCCTGCGCAAGAGCGAGCAGAGCCTGAAAATCGCCCAGGCGGTGGCTCACCTCGGCCATTGGGCGATGGACGCGCTGACCGGGGAGACCACGTGGTCCGACGAGACTTTCCGGATTTTCGGCTTCGAGCCGCAAGGAATTGCACCCAGCTACGACGCGCTCCTGCGGGTGATCCATCCCGACGACCGGGAGCGTGTGACCAGGCACATCGAGCAAACCCGCGAGGGTGGAGATTTCGACATCGAATACAGGATCGTTCTGCCGGACGGGCGGATGCGTGTGGTGCATGGGAAAGGCGTATTGGTCCGGTTTCCAGACGCGGACAGGCGCCCGGAAATAATCGGCACGGTCCAATGCGATAACGAGGTGATCGGGGTCATACAGGACGTGACCACGCGCAAGGAAATGGAATGGCGGCTGGAACATGAAGCGCGCACCGACGCGCTCACCAGCTGCGTCGCGCGGCGCTATTTTCTGGAAATGGCGCATCAGGAGTTTTTGCGTTGCCGCCGCCACGGCGGCGATTTGTCCATGCTGATGCTCGACCTGGACCATTTCAAGGCCGTCAACGACACCCATGGCCATGCCGTTGGCGATCTGACCCTACGCAAGCTGGTGCAGGTTTGCCGGGCCATTCTGCGGCAAGAGGATTTGATTGGCCGCCTGGGCGGCGAGGAATTTGCCATCCTGCTGATAGAAACCGGAAGCGAGCGGGCATTCGAGGTTGCGCAGCGCCTGCGTGACGCGGTGGCCTCTGCAGAAATTCCCCTGGAAACGGGAGTGCCGCTTCACTTCACCACCAGCATCGGCGTGGCGACGATGAAAGCGCCCGATGCTGGCGTTGATGCGATGCTCAAACGTGCCGATCAGGCGCTGTACGAGGCGAAGAACGCAGGGCGAAACCGGGTGGCCTGACCGGGCAGGCTGCTCGCGATCGAGAACGGCAGGTGACCGATCGAAACTACCCCGGCGAAAACGCGATGCGATCCTCGGCAATCCTCAGGCGATGCCGGAGCAGGATGCTCTGCGCATTGCGTGGGGCGCCTGAATCTGTCGAAGGCGCCGAGAGTCGGCGCTGATGAGACGCCTGCGCTACAAGGCGGTCGAGCAAAGTGCGCTCTGAACAAGCCCCTGCGCAGCAAGGCGGTCGAGCAAAGTGCGCTCTCCTCGCCGCTGCGGATCCTCGCCGCTGCGGATCCTCGCCGTAGCGGATGACGGGATGGCGGTGATTTGCCGCAGGTGGCGATGGTTGCCATTCGCGGAGCGTGAGTTTTCCGGCACTGGCGCCGGACTCATGACGCCTCCTGAATATGCCCAGGATCAAGGCTTCGAGCGTCTACCGCTTCCCGTGCGATTCATGGATGTGCGGCTCTGCAAAGTTGGAGTCATTCCGATGGCGCCAGAAGGCGTCGCGACGGCCGTCAGCCGTGGCCGAGGATGGCGCCTCGCCCAAGCCGGGTTCAGGGCTTCTTGCTCCACTTGCCCGTGGCGTCGCGCAGCCACCAGCCGGATTTCCACTGCGCGTGCCAGCGCGCGCGCATCAGTTCCCACACTTCCGGTTCGGCGTCGCGCCGGCCGTTGCTGTCCGCCAGGGCCTGGATCAGCGCCTTGCGTTCGGGATTTTCCTGGTCGATCAGTTTCTCCGCGATCTGGCGTTTGGCCAGCGACATCTTGGAATTGTCGCGCAGGTAGATCAGACCGTCGTCTCCGAGGCCGATTTCGCCGGCCTCGTAAAAGCGTACCAGGCGCGAGGTGCGCTGCGCCAGGGAATGCTTGACGACAATCACCGGCGGCGTGCCGATGTCGAGGTTGATGGCCGGTTTGGCCGCGTCTTTGGCAGGTTCCGCGGCGGCGACGGGAAGCGCCAGGCAGACGAGCAGGAGGGCGAGTCGTTTCATGGGTTTCCTATCTATTTGCCGGCCAGCAGCATTTTCAGGTCGGCGGCGATGTTGGCGGGCGTTTCGCCATGCTTGAGCAACAGGCGCAGGCGACCTTGCGGATCGTAGGCATAGTTGCCGGTGGAGTGGTCCACGGCGTAGCTGCCGGGGGTCGATCCCGGCTGCTTGGCGTAGAACACCTTGAAGTCCTTCGCCAGCGCCGCGATGCCCTTTTCATCGGCATAAAGGCCGAGGAAGCTGGGGTGGAAGGCCGGGACGTACTGCGCCAGCAGGGCCTGCGTGTCGCGCGCCGGGTCCACCGTGATGAACAGCACCTGCACGCGCTTGGCGTCTTCGCCGAGCAGCTGCATGGTGTCGCGCAGGCCCGACAGCGTGGTGGGACAGACGTCGGGGCATTGCGTGTAGCCGAAGAACAGCACTACGACCTTGCCGCGAAAATCGGCGAGGCGGCGTGCCTGGCCGTTGTGGTCGGTGAGATTGAAATCCTTGCCCCAATCGACTGCGGAAAGGTCGGTGGAGATGAAGCGCGGCGGTTCGGAACAGCCGGCCAGCAACAGGGGAACGCAGAGCAACAGGGTCGCAAGCAGCTTCATGGCAAGCGCAATCGGGAAATGTCGGAACGGCAGTCAGTGTACCCGGTTTACCCTCGGGCCTTGCCGTATACTTCCTTATTTTTCGCGGGGCAATAGTGAATTCGCATACTGTCGAAATCTCCGGGGGGGCGCCCAAAACCCTTGCCAGGGCATGGTTGTGGCTGGGCCTGATGGCGCTGATCGGCTCCGGCCTGCTGGCGATCCTGCTGGTGCTGTCGCGCACGCCCGGCATCCAGGACGTCTTTCCGCTGAAGGACTTCTTCCGCTCCGCGCTGGTGGTGCATGTCGATCTTTCGGTGGCGATCTGGTTCATGGCCTTCGCCGCCGTGATCTGGAGCGCGACCGGGCGCGCCGGGCTGGCCTGGATGGGCTGGGCCGGCTTCGCGCTGGCGGCGGTCGGCACCGCGGTGATGACGGTTTCGCCTTTCCTGCCGGGCGCCGTGCCGGTGCTCAACAACTACATCCCGGTCTTGCAGCAGGAGGCGTTCTACGCCTCGCTGTGGATTTGCGGCGCGGGTTTCGGCCTCGCCGTGTTGCGCGCGCTGCTCACCACCTGGCCGCGCCCGGCATTCGGCGTGCCGCTGCAGCTCGGCGCCTTCCTCGGCGCGGTGGCGGCCTTCCTGGCACTGGCGGCCTTCGTCTGGTCCTGGGCGATGGTGCCGCGGATCGAGGAAAAGATTTATTTCGAGGTGCTGTTCTGGGGCGGCGGGCATACCCTGCAATTCCAGCACGCGCTGCTGATGGTGGTGGCCTGGCTGTGGATCGCCGCGCATCTTGGCCAGCCTTCTGTCGCATCGGCGCGCGTACTTTCGGCGATGTTCTGGATCGCCGCGCTGCCGCTGCTGGTGGTGCCGGCGATTTACACCACGGTGCCGGCGGGTTCGCTGCCGCACATGGAGCTGTTCGCCAAGCTGATGATCTGGGGCCATCCCTACATGGCGCCGCTGATCCTGGTCGGCTTCCTCAGTTTGTGGGCGACGCGCAACACCGGCGCCCATGCCGCCAAGTCCGCCTTCGTCGCCTCGTTCTCGCTGTTCGCCGTGGGCGGCGTGCTGGCCTACATGATCCAGGGCGTCAACGTGGTGATCCCGGCGCACTATCACGGTTCCACCGTGGGCGTGACGCTGGCCTTCATGGGCCTGGCCTACGTGCTGTTGCCGCAGCTGGGCTTCGGCGAGGTCGAGGGGAAAATGGCGCGCTGGCAGCCCTACGTCTATGGCGGCGGGCAGCTGATCCATATCCTCGGCCTGGCCTGGTCCGGCGGCTACGGCGTGCAGCGCAAGGTGGCGGGCGCCGAGCAGGCGCTGACCACGTTGCCGCAGAAAATCGGCATGGGCATGATGGGCGCCGGCGGCCTGATCGCCGTGATCGGCGGCATCATGTTCGTCCTGGTCTGCCTCAAGCTCATGCTGCCGCGTCAGCGGCGCTGACCAGGGTAGCGGTGTCACCCGCCAGGCGCCGAGCAAAGTCGGCGCTGGCGATACGGCGCTGATTCCCTTCTAGACCAGCCCCGCTTGCAGCACGGCGGCCCACAGTAGCAAGCCCGCCGCGAACAGGCGCAGCGTGTCCCATTTCAGGAAGCGCAGCGCGGCCACCGCGGCAGCGGCCAGCAGCCAGGCGGCAGGCTGCACGGCAAGGGGGCGACCGAGGCTGATCGCGACCCAGACCAACATGCCGACGAAGGTCGCCATCACACCGCGAATGGCCGCGCGTATCGGCGCCAGATGGCGGACATGGACGAACAGTTCGGTGAACAGCATGGTCATGACGACGCTGGGAGCGAAGATCGCCAGGGTCGCCGCCAGTGCGCCGGCCAGACCCGCGACGTGGTAGCCGATGAAGGCCACCAGGTCCACCATGATCGGTCCGGGATACAACTGCACCAGGGCAATGCCTTCCTCGATCTCCGCTGCGCTGACGAAGCCGAGGCGCAGCGCCGTCGTCCGCAGGTTGTGCAGGATTGCCATGCCGAACGAGGTCAGGCCGACTTGGAAGAACGCCCGGAACAGGTCGAGCAGGCCTGGACGCAGCACGGCGGCGGTATCGGCGCCGTCGCGCGCGGTCAGATCTTCAGCCATCCCCGCTTCGAGGCGTGATGGGCGAGGAGGCCGAAGATCACCGCGACGCCCACGTTCAGGATGCCGATCGCCGCAGTGGCGAGGACCACGAAGCGCTCGGCCTTTTCGGCGCCGGGATCGCGGCTGCCGATCGCCAGCTCCGCGCCGGCGAGGAACAGGATCACTCCAAGGACGGATGCCGGAAACAGGCGAAACAAGGTGCCGACGGAATCGGCGAAGAACAGCGCGAGCACGAGCAATACCGCGCCGAGCATGATCGACGCGCCGCCAGTGCGTGCGCCAAATTTCACATGCCCGGCCATGCCGCCGGCTCCGTGGCACATCGGGATGCCGCCGATGGCGCTGGAGCACAGGTTGAGCAGCCCGGTGGAAAAGGCGACGCGGCGTTCGCTGACCTTGCGATCCGGGAACAGGCGGTTGTTCTCCTCGGTGATCGCGATCAGGGCATTGCCGAAGGTCAGCGGCAACTGCGGCAGCGCGAGCAGCACCGTGCCCAGCCACAGGTCCTGCCAAGACAGGGACGGCCAGGCGAAGGCGGGTAGCCGCAGCGCCGGCTTGATCAACGCCAGATCGTCGGCCAGCGCTGGCTGCTGGATCACCGCCAGCACCGCGCCGACGACCAGCAGCACCAGCATCGCCGGCAGCCGGGAGCGGGCCAGCAGGACCAGCGTGCCCACGAGCAAGGCGGCGGAAACCGCCCAGCTTGCCGCCATCATGCGCAGCCCCTCCAGCATGAAGCTGAAGCCCAGCCCCATGACCACGCCGAGCAACGCCGGCTTGGGCACCCACTGCGCCAGGCGCTTGGCCAGCCCGGTTGCCGCCAGGGCGATCCAGATCAAGGCGGTCGCCAGGCCGGCGCCCGCCACCATCGCCGGGGTCAGCACCACCGCGCCGGCCGTCTGGGTCAGGGCCGCGGCGCCGGTCGCCTTCATCGGCTGCACCGGAAAGGGCGTCTTGTAGAACAGCCCGACGCCGATCAGGCTGGCGCCGAAGGCCAGCAGAATGCCGGAGGCATCCATCTTGAGCAGCGAGATGTAGGCGACGACGAAGGGGATCAGCGTGCCCAGGTCGCCGAAGGCGCCCGCCAGTTCCGGCAGGTCGAAGCGGTTGCTGGGAGTCGTCATGCGCTGCGTCCGGTGGTCGCGGCCCGCTATGATAAATCGATTGGGCGGCGCCCGGCGCTCATGCGGCGCTCGGCAGCGGCCGCAGCCGCGCCAGCTCGCTTTCGTCGGCGGCGAAATTGGCCCAGGCGGCGACCAGGCTCAGGGCGATCGAGAGCAGCCAGACCAGATGGTAGGAGCCGGTCAGATCGTAGGCGTAGCCGCCCAGCCAGCCGCCGAGGAAGGCGCCGATCTGGTGGCCGAGATAGACCAGGCCGAACAGCATCGACAGGTACTGGACGCCGAAGATCTGCGCCACCAGGCCGGCGGTCAGCGGCACGGTGCCGAGCCAGAACAGGCCGAGGGCAAAGGCGAAGACATAGACCGAGGCCGGCGTCACCGGCAGGGCGACGAAGGCCGCGATCAGCGCCGCGCGCGCCAGGTAGAGGCCCGCCAGCAAGGTCTTCTTCGAGTAGCGGCCGCCGAGATAGCCGGCCAGCCAGGCGCCGCCGATATTGGCCAGGCCGATCAGGGCCAGCGCGATCATGCCCGCGTTGGCCGCCATGCCGTGATCCGCCAGGTAGGCCGGCAGATGGGTGGCGATGAACACCACCTGGAAGCCGCAGACGAAGAAGCCCAGGCTCACGAGCAGGAAGCCGCGATGGCGCAGGGCCTCGCCCAGCGCGGCGGCGACGCTCTGGCGCCGTTCCGCCGGCGGCGGCGCGACGCCCGCCAGCGGCAGGGCCAGGGGCAGCATCAGCAAGGCATTGGCGGCGAGCACCAGCAGCGCCCACCACCAGCCGATGCCGGAGATCAGCGCCTGGCCGAAAGGCAGCATGACGAACTGGCCGAAGGAACCCATGGCGCCGACGACGCCGAGGGCCAGGCTGCGCTTTTCCGGCGCCACGGCGCGGCCGACGGCGCCGATCGCGATCATGTAGGTGCCGGCCAGGCCGAGCCCGATCAGCACGCCGGCGGACAGGATCAGCTCCCAAGGCGTGGTGGACTGCGCCATCAGCGCCAGCCCGAACGCATAGCAGAGGCCGCCGCCCAGCAGCACGCGGCCGGCGCCGTAGCGGTCGGCGATCATGCCGGCCAGCGGCTGGGCGAAGCCCCAGACCAGGTTCTGCAGGGCGATGGCGAAGGCGAAGCTGCCGCGGCTCATCTGCAGGTCGAGGGTCATCGGCCGCAGGAAGATGCCGAAGCCGTGGCGGATGCCCAGCGCCAGCATGACGATGGCGCCGCCGCAGAGCAGCACGGCGTCGGGCGAGCGCCAGCGCGCCGCGCTCATGGCTGCCGCTCCGCCCAGCGCGGACGCCGGCTGGCGTCGCCGAAGATCACGCCGGCACGGATCGCCGGCAGGTCGGCCCGGCTGATGCCGATGTCCTTGAGCGCGGCGGCGTCGAGGCGATCGGGCTCCCTCGCGGCCAGACGTTCGGCGAGGCGCGAGAAGAAGCGCGAGAAGAGGCGCGAGAAGAGGCGCGAGAAGAGGCGCGAGAAGAGGCGCGAGAAGAGGCGCGCAACGGGGGCGCAGCGCATCATCGCCTCACCGTCCGGCGCAGGCCGTCGCCATGATGCCGGCGCAGGGGCAGGGTTCGGCGGCGGCGCCGGCGGCCGGAGCGGCGCGCTCCAGCGCCCGGTGCGCGGCATCGAGCGCCTTTTGCGCCGGCACCTGGCGGATCTGGTCGGCGGCGGCGAGGGCGACGCCGATCTGGGCCTCGTCGAGGCCGGCCTGCCGCGCGGCGCCGACGTGGTGCTCCACGCACGAGGCGCAGTTGCTGCCGAGGGCGGCGCCAAGGGCGACCAGTTCGAGTTCGCGGGGGGTCAGCAGGTTCATGGTGTGCTCCAGGAGAAAAGGCGGATTGCCTGTTGCTTGGACGCAAACGCGAGGACCAGGGATACAGGTTCTTCCCTGTATCCTTTTCCGCGCCGTTTGCGTCCACGGCAAAATCGACCCGCCACCAACGGAGACCACGAATGGATGCCGCCGCGACCACGCCGGATTTCGCCGCCCTCGCCGCCGAGCTGTCGCCCGCGCTGCTGCGCTACCTGCGCCGCTATACCGGCGACGTCGGCAGCGCCGACGACTTGTTGCAGGAAACCCTGATCCGCATGGCGCGCGGCCTGGCCGACTTCGAGGGCCGCTCCAGCCCCAAGACCTGGGCCTTCGCCATCGCCACCCGGGTCGCCGCCGACCACTTTCGCAGCCCGGCGCAGCGGGCCGCCATCGTCGCCATCGACGAAGCCGACAGTGTCGCCGATCCCGCCCCGCTGGCCGAGGAGCAAAGGGTGGTGGATGAGATGAACGCCTGTATCCGCCAGGTCATCGACAGCCTGCCCGAGGACTACCGCGCCGCCCTGGTGCTGCATGATCTCGAAGGCCAGAGCGCGCGCGAAATCGCCGAGATCTGCGGCGCCACGCTGGCCACCGTGAAGATCCGCATCCACCGCGCCCGCGCCCGCCTCAAGCAGGCGCTGGACCGGCAGTGCGATTTCTATCGCGACGGCGAGAACGTCTTCCGCTGCGACCGCAAGGGAGCGTGAGTCGGGAAGTTCCCAAAGGGACGCACTGCGCTGGCGTTGGCGGCACGGCGATCCGCGCGGGGAATTCCGGGCATAATCCGCGTAATGACATCCGGGAGAGCAGGCGAAACCATGACCGAACCGACCATTACCTGCCCCACCTGTCGGACCGAAATCCGCCTGACCGAGTCTCTCGCCGCGCCGCTGATTGCGGCCACGCGCCAACAGTTCGAACAGCGGCTCGCGCAGAAGGACGAAGACATCGCCAAGCGCGAGCAGGGGCTCCGCGACAAGGAACAACAGATCGCCGAAGCCCGGCGCGGCCTCGACGAACAGGTGGCCGAGCAGGTGGCGGCGCAGCTCAAGTCGGAGCGGACGCGGTTGATCGCCGAGGAATCGAGAAAGGCCAAACTCGCCGCCGCCGCCGAATTGGACGGCAAGCTGCGGGAACTGGCCGAACTGCAAGAGGTGTTGCAGCAGCGCGACATAAAGCTGGCCGAGGCGCAACGGGCCCAGGCCGAACTCATCAGGAAGCAGCGCGAACTGGACGATGCCAAACGCGAACTCGAACTCACGGTCGAGAAGCGCGTGCAGGAAGGCCTGACCACCGTGCGCACCCAGGCCAGGCAGGAAGCCGAGGAAGGCCTCAAGCTCAAGGTCATGGAAAAGGACCAGACCATCGCCGCCATGCAGCAGAAAATCGAGGAACTCAAGCAGAAGGCCGACCAGGGCTCGCAGCAGTTGCAGGGCGAGGTGCAGGAGCTGGAACTGGAAAACCTGCTGCGCGCCAAATTCCCCTTCGATGTCATCGAGCCGGTGCCCAAGGGCGAGTTCGGCGGCGACGTGCTGCAACGCGTCGTCAGCCCGGGCGGCCAGCC
>Ga0154354_1047_pt1 | contig 42361 bp, 30 predicted proteins | sample RifGroA2_FD_115882 | JGI IMG/M metagenome (GOLD analysis project Ga0154354, IMG submission 115882) | Rhodocyclales bacterium GWA2_65_19
ACACGCCATCTCGCATTGCAGACAGCCTGTGCATTTGTTCGCGTCCATGTGCAACGATTTCTGCATTTCCGACCTCCTATGACTCAGTTGTTCTTCGGTTCAATCGCTTTGCTTGTCACTTGAGTGACAAGCAAAGATCAACTGCAAGTCGCATGCCATCCATTTATCGATAGGGGCTTTGGCCTTAGGCAATTCATTTCATATGCGATGCGACAAAACGGTACAGGTGTGTCAATTCGGGACATTTTCTTGTTCGCATTCAACGAATCGTGACACCCCACGGCAGTTCGCCGACCTCGATCGTCTCGCTCACTTTCAAACTCGCGCCATCGATCACCGATACGGAATTGGAGCGCCCGTTGGCGACGAATACGGCCCGGCCGTCGGCCGTCGCCGCCAGCCCCCAGGGCCGTTTGCCGACGGCTACGGTGGCGAAAGCCTCGTTCTTCGCCGCATCGATCACCGACACCGAAGCGTCACGCCCATTGGACACATACACGCGTTTGCCATCGGGTGCCACCGCAATGCCATTGGCAAACTGTCCGGCCTTGATCGCAGCCACCACCGCCTGCCCGGCAACATCGATCGCATATACGGTACTGGCCAGTTCGCAGGCGACATAGGCGCGGCTGCCGTCAGGCAGGAATCCTATGCCGCGCGGCCGCTGGCCGACCTTGATCGAAACGACTTCGCGCCGTGTGCCGACCTCGATCACATCCACACTGTCGGCCTCTTCGGCGCTGACGTAGAGCCAGCGGCCGTCGGGACTGAACACCGCATGTTCGGGATTCTTGCCGCTGGTCTTGATCGAGAACGCGATCTCGCGCGTCACCGTATCGACGAACACCACGCTGTTCGACAACTCCACCGCGGCAACCACCCAGCGCCCGTCCGGCGACAGGCTGACCCCCTCGGGCGATTCGCCGAGCGGTATCCGCGCCACGACCTGGCGTGCATCGAGGTCGATGACGACGAGGCCATGGGCGGCCTTGTCGCTGACATAGAGCCGCTTGCCGTCAGCCGATGCGGCGATGCCGCGCGGTGCGCCGCCGGTTGCGATGCTCGTTTCGACCCGGCGCGTCGCGATATCGATCACCGAAATGGTGCCGGATTTCTCGTTGGGAACATACGCATAAGGGGCAGCGCCGGCGCTGCCGAGCACGCCGGCCAAGGCCAGCGCCGGTAGCACGCATTTCCAGAACAGACGCGATCTCATGGCTGTCTGTGCTGCACGCCGTGACGCTGCATGATGCGTTTCACCGTCCCGTCCGCCATCAGTTCGTTGACCGCCGTCTGCAAGGCCAAGACGAGATCCTCGCTTTGCGCCTTGACCGCAAGGCCGACTACCCATTGCCGCTTCTGCAGGACCGGATGCGGCGGCAAATCGATGGCAAAGCGGGCATCGCCCTTGAGGCCGCCTTCCAGTTCGCCCTGTTGCGCCAAGGTCGCGGCGACGGCGCCGGATTTCAGGGCAGCGACGGCTTGATCCGCAGTCCGGAACGACTTCAGGGAATTCCGGTAGCGCCCGCCATCGGCGGACAGCAGTATGGTCGCCGCCAGGGTATCGCCCTCCACGGCGAAAGGCAGTTTCTCCAGGGGTTCGAAGCCATCCAGGGTCGGCAGCTTGGCGAGCTGCCGACCCACTGCATAACGTTCCCGGTGGTAAGGGGCGAAGAACTTGACCCGATCCACCTTGGCCATGTATTCGCGATCGACCGGGGCATGCATCATCACATCGGCCGGTCCGTAGCCGAGGTAATGCCCCTTCCAGACCATGTTGCGCAGGTCGTCTTCCATGTTCTCGTCCGCCTCGAACCACAGCGGCGCCATCTTGACCCCGAGCTTCGCGGCGAGGGCTTCCGCCAACTCGACGTCGGCACCCTGACCGTCATGCGAAAACGGGGGAAAGTTCTTGTACAACGCAACCTTGAGCACGCCGCTGTGGCGAATCTTGGCCAGGACCGAGGAGTCCTGGGCCTGGGCTGTCGGCACGATCTGGAAACCAAGGACCAGCGCAGCGCAAACGGCAAAAACACGAACGCCGGTCCCGGAACTGCGCCAGGCGGCGGAAGCAACACTCCATCGGGTCATGGCGACACTCTCCTGAAATTATTGTTGTTGGGCGTGGACGATTTCGACCCGCTGCGTGCGGGCAAGTGGCGGCGCCTCACTGGGCACCGGCCACAATCCATTTGATCAGGCTCTTGAGATCTTCCTCGGGAACGGCGGCCATCGGCGGCATCGGCACCTTGCCCCAGCTTCCCGCCCCGCCTTTCTTGACTTTCGCCAGCAGTTTGGCTTCCGCATTCTTGTCTTTTGCATATTTCTTGGCGACCTCCCGGTAGGCTGGGCCGACGCCTCGGGTGTCAACCGCATGACATGACAAGCAAGTCGCCTTCTTCGCCAGTGCCTCCATCGGATTCACCGGCGCCTCCTCTTCTTCATGCCGCGTATCGAGATAGGAGCGGATGGCCCAGATCGCCTCTTGCGACATGATGCCCTGGAATGGCGGCATATACACCGCGCCGTTGCGAACCTTGCCGCGCAGCACGGACTGCAGGAAGTAGATATCGGTTTCCTTGTCGATATCGAGTTTGCGCAAATCCGGCGCAATGCCGCCACTGATCGCTTCGAGGCCGTGGCAACGGGCGCAGTTCTGGTTATAGGCGGAGGTGCCGATGCGGATCGCTTCCTTGTCGCCGCGGTAGGGATTTTCGTCGTACTTTTGCTCGCCCAGGGGCTTCAGCGTACTGACGTCGACCGCCTGCGGCGTAACATCGCCATGGGCGTGCACTATCGGCGCGGCGAACGAGCCCATCAACAGTGCTGGTAGAACAAGCAATCGAATTGCTGCGTGCATCTATGGTTTCCTCCAAGAAGTAATCAATGTCCCTTGTGCAGGTACCTTGCCCGCACTGAATCGCTTCGAATTAGCACTTACCGTGCCAAAACTCGGTATTGCTCGGTAGAGAGCCGACGCAAATGCCGCCGAAGAATCGGCAGGCACGAAACCTGCACCGTTCACTTTCTGTCTTGATGGCCGACTGTTTCAAGTTGGCACACCGGATGTATCATTACCGAGCAAAAATATAGGGTGCGTTCAACGAAAACGGCACCTGCAGGCTTATGCGCAAGTCGAGCGCAGCAAAGCTGAACGAGGAGACGATCGATGAAACATATCGCGTATGGCGAACAAACCGACCCGGCGGCGACCATGCGGGCACGCGCTGCGATGCGCGACTCCGGGTCCGTCCCCGTCGGAGTGCTGCCTTCGACCATAGAAATGTCCTGGCAGCGTTGTCTCAACTATGGATTGGATAGCGACCAAGGCAGCGAATTCAACCTGCTGGAGCGCAACCTGCTGGCGGACCAGCTGGAAAAGAATCACCACCTGCTGATCCACGCGCAGCCGGTCATGGAAGTTCTCTTCGACCAGATCGTCGATACCCAGAACGTGGTCGTGCTGGCCAACGACGAGGGTTACATTCTCCACAGTTGCGGCGATCCGGAGTTTCTCACACGCGCCGAGAAGGTTGCGCTGGCGCCGGGCGCCGAATGGTCCGAACACAGCCGCGGCACCAATGCGGTGGGTACCGCGCTGGCAATCGGCGCGCCGGTGGTGGTGCATGGCGACCAGCATTTTCTTTCCGCGAATCATTTCCTGACCTGTTCCGCCTCGCCGATTTTCGATCCTTACGGGCGCCCGACGGGCGTGCTCGATGTGACCGGGGATCATCGCAGCTTCAACCGGCACACCATGGCGCTGGTGCGGATGTCGGTACAAATGATCGAAAACCAGATGTTCGCCGCGGCCTTCAGCGACGTGCTGACGCTGCGCTTCCATGCCCGGCCCGAGTTCGTCGGCACGCTGTGCGAAGGCATGGCGTCCTTCGGCGAGGACGGCGTGCTGCTTTCGGCCAACCGCAATGCCTGCTTCCAGTTCGGCCAGAGCCTCGAACAGTTGCGCGGCTCCAACTTCGCCTCGCTGTTCGGGCAGGCCATCACCCGCCTGCTGGATCACCTGCTGGTGCGCCCGCACGATCCGATTACCCTGACCATGAACAACGGCGTCCGGGTCCAGGCGCGTGCCGATTTCCGGCCGGCGAATCTGCGCCGGCATTCGCGCCTGGTAACCCAGGGCGATCCCTCCGTCGCGATACTCGACCCGGCCCCTGCGACGAAATGCGATGGCGGCGGGCAACGCAGTCCGGTCCAGAGCAAGGCCATCGCTCCCTGCCCGCTGGAATGGCTGCAAACCGGCGACCCGCAGATCGATGCCGTGGTCGCCAAGGTCAGGAAGGTCATCGGCCGCGACATTCCGATCCTGATCCAGGGCGAGACCGGCACCGGCAAGGAACTGCTGGCGAACGCAATCCACTGCGTCGGCCCGCGCACCGCAAAGCCCTTCGTCGCGGTCAATTGTGCCGCCATTCCCGAGGGGCTGATCGAATCGGAATTGTTCGGCTACGAGGAAGGCGCATTTACCGGCGCCCGGCGCAAGGGCAGCGTCGGCCGCATCCTGCAGGCCAACGGCGGCTCCCTGTTCCTCGACGAGATCGGCGACATGCCGCTCTCGCTGCAGGCCAGGCTGCTGCGAGTACTGCAAGAGCGCGTCGTGGTGCCGCTGGGCAGCAGCAAGTCCTACCCGGTGAACATCGCGGTGATCTGCGCCACCCACCGGCGGATACGCGAACTGGTGAGTACCGGCCAGTTCCGCGAGGACCTCTATTTCCGGCTCAACGGCCTGACCTTGATGCTGCCGCCGCTGCGCGCGCGCACCGACCTCAACGCGCTGGTCGCGTCCTTGCTCAAGGAACTGGGCGGCGCCCATCCGCCGACCCTCGATCCCGAGGTGCTCGAACTGTTCCGCCGTCATGCCTGGCCGGGCAACCTGCGCCAGCTGTCGAACCTGTTGCGCACCGCGGTGGTCATGGCCGAGGGCGAGGGAACCATCCGCCGCGAACACCTGCCCGACGACTTCATCGAAGACATCGCGCAGGGTTTCGTCTCGATGGCGCCGGCCGAAGCCGCCGCGCCATCGACGCAAACGGGCGCTGGCGGCGTGTCGCCAGCGCCGACTTCTGGACTGCCGGCGGCGGAGGCCGCCGAAGTACAGGCCGGACGACTGCAGGATCTCGCGCTGCAAGCGATCCGTGATGCGATCGCGCGCCACGGCGGCAATATTTCTGCCGCGGCCCGCGAACTCGGCATCAGCCGCAACACCCTCTATCGCAAGCTGCACTGAGCGTTCGTCAAGAATTCCGGCATCGCCTCCGACGAGCCGGATGACGGGCCTCATGATTTTCATGATTCGGATGGCGCGCCAGGCCGCGGCGCCGCGCTGGGCTTGCGATTTGCTAGAAATGGGGTCCGCTCACTCCTGATCCGCGTCCGCTGCGCGACAAAAGCCAATTGATTGCACCCCCTGCGCAACGCCTGACCCTGATCCTGGCATCCCTGGGCGCGCAACTGGCGGCGCCCGCACTCGCCGCCGACGTCGAAACGCCCGCCGTCGAGGTCGTCGGAATATCCCCCGTCAAAGGTCTGGAGCAGCCGCGCAACGAGATCCCCAGCCATGTTCAGTCGCTTGACGCCAAGGCACTGGCCCGCGACTCGCAGATGCCCCTGCCGGAACTGCTGGGCAACCGGCTATCGGGTATCAATGTCAATGAGATCCAGGGCAATCCCTACCAGGCCGATGTCAATTTCCGCGGCTTCACGGCCAGCCCCTTGCTCGGTACGCCGCAAGGGCTGTCGGTATATCAGGATGGCGTACGCATCAACGAACCCTTCGGCGATACGGTGAACTGGGATCTGGTGCCGCGGGCCGCGGTGGTTTCGATCGACCTGATTCCCGGCTCGAATCCCTTGTTCGGACTCAATACGCTGGGCGGCGCCTTGTCGATCGGCACCAAGAACGGCCTCAGCCACCCCGGCGCCGCGGTCGAGGCCAGCGCCGGCAGTTTCGGCCGGCGCGAAGTGGCCGCGGAGATTGGCGGCAAGCCGGGCGAGGTCGGTCTGTACGCGGCGGCAGCGGTATTCGGCGAGGATGGCTGGCGCGATTTCTCGCCATCCCGGGTCGCACAGGTGTTCGCCAAGCTGTCGCAGCGGCGCGGCGCCCTGGAGTGGGATCTCAGCTACACGCATGCCGACACCGATCTGACCGGCAACGGCTTGTTGCCCGACTCGATGCTGCAGGCGCGGCGCGCCAGCATCTTCACCCAGCCGGACAACACCCGCCACCGGCTGGACATGCTCAACCTGGGCGCGAGCTACTGGCTCGACGACAAGGCGCGCGTCGGCGCCACGGCGTATCGGCGCGACAGTCGGGCGCGCACCCTCAACGCCGACGCCAACGACGATTTCGAAGGCGGCGCGAACGACGGCTCGGGCGGCGCCAACGGCGGCGCCGGCTTCAATACCGGCACCGCCGCCAACAACCGGACCGCAACCGCACAGCAAGGCTGGGGCGGCGCGTTGCAGTGGTCGCACATCGACGACGATAATCATGTGGCCTTCGGCACGAGCTTCGATTACAGTCAATCCAGCTTTCAGCAGACCACCGAACTGGGCGTTTTCGATCGCCAGCGCGGGGTGATCAGCGGCGGCGCCGGCGAGGTCCTGAATAATCGCCTGAGCGGACAAACCAGCAGTTGGAGCCTGTTCGCCAGCGACAACTACAAGCCGCTACCGGAACTGGCGATCACCGCCTCGCTGCGCTACAACCGGACCCATGTAAAGACCAAGGACGAACTCACCGCGGTCGCCCCCAATCTCGATGGCGATTATGTCTATACCCAGCTGAACCCCGCCCTGGGCGCAAGCTGGTCGCTCGCGCCCAGCCTCACGCTGTTCGCCAATGCGGCGCAGGGCAACCGCGCGCCGAGCCCGATCGAACTCGGCTGCGCCGACCGCGCCAACCCCTGTTCGCTGCCCAACGCGATGCAGGCCGACCCCTTCCTCAAGCAGGTCGTGACGCAGACCCTGGAGGCCGGCGCGCGCGGCCAAGCCGGCCGATGGCGCTGGAATGCCACGGCTTTCCGCGCCGACAATCGCGACGACATCCTGTTTGTCGGCACCTCGACCAGCGCCGGCTACTTCACCAACTTCGGCCGCACGCGCCGCGCCGGACTTGAACTCGGCACCGCCGTGGAACTCGGCAAGCTCGAACTGCGGGCCGACTATGGCCTGGTCGCGGCCACCTACCAGTCGGCGGCCTGCGTTCGGGCGGAAAACAACAGCACGCGCGGACAAACCGCCGCATGCACCGCGGCGGGCCAGAACGACGAGATCCTGATCCAGGCCGGCAACCGCATTCCCGGCATTCCGTTGCACAGCCTGAAACTCGGCGCCGCCTGGCGCGCCGGCGCGCAATGGACGCTGAACGTCGACCTGATGGCGTTCTCCAGCCAGTACTTGCGCGGCAATGACAACAATGCGCACCGCAGCGGCAGCTATTCCGACCTGCTCGGCGGCGGCCCCCGGAGCTTCCTCGGTGCAGGCACGGCGTCCGGCTATGCAGTGCTCAATCTCGGCGCCCAGATCAAGCTCGACCGCCGCTGGCAGCTTACGGCACGCCTCAACAACGTCTTCGACAAGCGCTATGCGACCGCTGGCGCGCTGGCGGAGAATCCGTTCAGCGGCAGCGTGTTCCAGGCCAATTCGGACAACTGGAGGCGCGAGAGCTTTTTCGCGCCGGGCGCGCCGCGGAGTCTGTTTGTCAGCGCCCGTATTACACTCGATTGACACTTTCCAGGAGCGACACGCATGAAGCGAACATTGCGCATGATCCCCTGCCTGCTGGCAGGATGGCTGGGCGGGCCCGCCTGGGCCGAGAGCTACAGCATCGACAGCCGCCATACCTTTCCGGTGTTCGAGGTCAGCCACTATGGCTTCTCGATTCAACGCGGACGCTTCAGCAAAGTCAGCGGCAAGCTCGACCTCGACCTGGCCGGCAAGCTGGCCTCGGTTGACATCGCGATCGACACCGCCTCGGTGGACATGGGCTTCGAGGACTGGAACAAGCACATGCGCGGCGAGCGTTTTTTCCAGACCGACAAGCACCCGCAGGCGCGCTTCGTCGCCCGCAACTTCGCCATCGATCTGGCTGCGCCGGCGCCGGTCAGCGGCGAACTGACGCTGCTCGGGGTGACCCGACCGGTGGTCCTCCAGGTCAGCCAGTGGCGCTGCGCCAAGCATCCGATCCTGCCGCGGCAACTGTGCGGCGCCGATTTGCAAACCACGCTGAAGCGCTCCGAGTTCGGCATGAACTACGGGATTCCGGGCATCGGCGAAGACGTCAGGATAGTCATCGCGGTCGAGGCGCTGAAGGATTCCTGAACCAGACCGGGCCGGAGCCCGAGAGTCGGCGCTGGCGCTACGGCGTGGCGCCCGTCACTCGATCGTCAGCAGCGGCAGCCAATGGCTGCGCGGATCGCCCGGCGCCAGATCGGCACCGCCTATCGGCCGCTGGCGCCGCTGCGGCGGCACACTGTCCGGGGCGATGAACGGATCCATGTCGACATCATGCAACTGGCCGGCGATGCCGCGCGCAGTCCACGCCATCTTGTAGTAGATGCCGTTGAACGGATCGATATGCAGCGATTGCGGCGGCGTGCGGATGAACAGCAGCGCGTACTCCAGGGGCAGCAGATCGCCGGCAGAACTGCATTGTGTGCCTGCCTTTCCCGCTCTCTGGGCGATATCCCACAAGGGGATACCGTCCTCGCCCTTTGAGACTCGGGGCCTTGCCCGCCGGGGATAGCGCTTCGCGCGCCGGCGATAAAAAAAACCGGCGGCAATGTCGGTTGCGCCGGCCTTCAAAAGTGCGATCCGTACTGTCGGACGGATCGCCGCGGAGGAGAAGAACTTGTTGCTTACGTACCGCTCTTGTGCAGCTTGAAGACCCACATCGAGCCGCCCTGGTTGAGGAAGTTGACCTTCTTCGCCACATCCCCGCCCCACAGCGGCACCGCGCCGCCCCAGCCGGAGGCTACCGCGACGTACTGCTCGCCGTCCTGGTCCCAGGTGACCGGAGGCGCCACCACGCCGGAGCCGGTCTGGAACGACCAGACTTCCTTGCCGGTCTTGGCGTCGGCCGCCTTGAGGAAGCCTTCCGGGGTACCCCAGAAAACCAAGCCGCCCTTGGTGGTCAGCACGCCGCCCCAAAGCGGAGCGTTGTTCTTGACTTCCCAGACGATCTTGCCCGTCGCCGGATCGACCGCGCGCATCGCGCCGATGTAACTGTCATCGATGGTCTTGATCGTGAAGCCGGCGCCGAGGTAGGCCGCGCCCTTCTTGTAGCTGACCGGTTCGTTCCAGATCTCCATGCCCCACTCGTTGGCCGGCACGTAGAAATAGCCGGTGTTGGGGTTGTAGGCCATCGGCATCTGGTTCTTGCCGCCGAGGAAGGACGGCACCGCAAACACCGAGCTACCCTTCTTGCCGTCGGCGCTCTTCGCAGGATCGCCGGGGCGATTGCCCGGATCGAACTGCGGCCGCCCGTTCTCATCCAGGCCGGTGGCCCAGGTGATCTTCTTGACGAAGGGGAAGCCCTTCTGGAACTTTCCGGTCTTGGCATCCAGCACGTAGAAGAAGCCATTGCGGTCGGCCTTGCCGCCCAGACGCTTGCCGTCCTTGCCTTTGAAGGTAACGAACTCGTTCACGCCGTCGTAGTCCCAGCCGTCGTTCGGCGTGCCCTGGAAATGCCAGACGATTTTTCCGGTGGCGACATCGATGGCAACGGTGGAACAGGAGAAGAGATTGTCGCCGGGGCGCAGGGCGCTGTTCCAGGGAGCCGGATTGCCGGTACCGAAGTAGGCCAGGCCGGTTTCCGGATCATAGGTGCCGCCGAGCCAGGTCGCGGCGCCGCCGGTCTTCCACAGGTCGCCCGGCCAGGTCGCGTTGGCGGTGCCGCTGATGCCATTGTCCTTGCCGTCCTTCATCCCCATGTGGCCTTCGACCGTCGGCCGCACCCAGACCAGCTTGCCGGTCTTGGCATCGCGCGCTTCCACCCGGCCCAGCACGCCAAACTCGCCGCCGGAGACGCCGGTCAGCACCATGCCCTTGGCAATGATCGGCGCCGCGGTGGCAGAGTAGCCGGCCGAATATTCGTCGATCTTTTCTTTCCATACCACCTTGCCGGTGTCCTGGTTCAGGGCGACCAGTTGCGCATCCAGCGTGGCGAAGATCACCAGGTTGTCATACAGCGCAGCGCCGCGGTTGACCACGTCGCAGCAGGGCATGATGCCGTCCGGCAGGCGATGTTCGTATTGCCACAGCTTCTTGCCGGTCCTGGCGTCGAGCGCGAACAGGCGGGAATAGGAACCGGTGACGAACATCTTGCCGTTGTGTATCACCGGCTGCGATTCCTGGCCGCGCTGCTTTTCGCCGCCGAAGGAGAACGACCACACCGGCACCAGATCCTTCACCGTCTTGGTATTGATCTTGGCCAGGGGACTGTAGCGCTGCCCCTGGGTGCCAAGGCCCCACGACAGCACGTCGCCGGTGGTCTTGGCATCGCTTTCGATATCCTTGTCGGTGACCGCTGCCGTTGCTGGCACCGCAGCCAGGGTCATCAGGGCGCTGGCAATCAGCACCGAGCTCAGGGTACGTTTCATCAAATCTCCTCCTGGGAAGTTATGGTTCATCGGAGATGCGCTCGCATATCCGTCCCGGTCTTAATAGCAATCAAGATGCCATGCTGACCGGGCTCATGAAATCCTTGAAACTTCCTCTTTTCGGACGAGTATTCGAATTTTCCGAAAACACTCCTGTTCCAAAAGCGGTCAAGTGTTCCAGAACGAGACAGGCGCCTGTCCCGACTGGAAGCGCCGCTGGCAAGACTCAGAAGCCGTAGCTGGCGCTCAGGCCGAGCTGGTAGTTGCGGCCGGCTCCCGGTTCGAAGGCGGCGCCGGTGGTGGCCTGCGAGGCATTGACCCGCACCGAGCTGACATAGACCTTGTCGGCCAGGTTTTCGAGGCGAATGAATTCGCGCAGTTTCCAGCCGCCCAGTGTCTGCGCGAAGCCGGCGCGCAGGTTGAACAGACTGTAGCCGTCGGCACGCTGCGCATTGCTGTCGTTGGTATAGGTGTCGCCGAAACGCAGCGCTTCGAGGGCCGAGAAGAAGCCGCTGGCGGGATGCTTCCAGGAGAGCTCGCCGTAGGCGGTGGCGGCGTAGGTGCCGGGAATCCGGTTGCCCGCCGGGACCGTGACGCAGGGCGGCGAACCGGTGCAGAAACTGTCCATGAACTCGGCGCGCATCCAGCTCAACGCCCCATACAGATTGAAGTTGTGCGGCAAGGCGCTGTCCAGCGACAGCTCCAGCCCGGTGCGGCGGGTCTTGCCGACGTTCTTGAACGAGGCCGTGGCGCCGTTGCCGAGGTCGGTAACGATTTCATTATTGGTATCGACGCGGAACAGGGCCAGGTTGGCGCGGGTGTTGTCGGCGATCAGGGCCTTGGCGCCGACTTCGTAATTCTTGCTCTTGCTCGGCTGCAAGGTGAGATTCGGCCCGGCACCGCCATTGGTGATCGGATTGCCGATGTAGGTCAGTTCGATGAAGGTCGGCGTCTCGAAGCCCTGGCCGTAGTTGGCATACAGGTTGACCGCCGGCGACAGGCGGAAGGTCGCGCCCAGCACCGGCGAGGTGTTCGAGAACGTGAGCTTGCCGCTGCCATCGACCGGCGCCGGAATGTTGTCGGTGATGTCGAACTGGACCTCGCTGTGGCGCAACCCGGCGATCAGCAACCAGCGCTCGGTGGGCTCGAATGTGGCCTGGACGAACTGGTCGGAACTGGTCACCTTCTGCTGTTCATCGCGGGTGGCTCCGGGGATCAGGTTGCCGGCGGCGGCGTTGAACTGCTTGCGTCCATCCTTCATGCTGTCGTAATTGAGCCCGGCCACCAGGCTGAAGGGCGCGCCGGCCAGGGTCGACTGATGCGTCCATTTCAGCTCCGTCCCGGAAAACTGCCGCTCGATCGCCGCCACCCGCCCGGTGGCGCCCAGGGTCTGGTACTGCTGGTTGTCGCGGCTGCCGACGTAGCCCGTCGCGGTCAGCTTGTTCTGCGCCGACAGCGCATGGTCGAGCACCATGCCGGCTTGGGTGTGCTTGCGATAGACGCGGGTATTGCGCGCCACCGCATTGGTTCCGGCCTGCCGCGGATCCTGGCGGTACTGGGTCTCGGTCAGGCCCAGGGGGTCTTCGGCAAACTGGTCGAGCGCGGTCGCCACCAGGGTCAGGCGCGTGGCATCGCTCAGGGCATAGCCCAGCTTGGCATGCTGGGATTCGCGCGAGGAGCGGCTGTGATCGCGGTAGCCGGCCGAATCGAGGTCGGTGGCATTGACGATGTAGTTGAGCGCGCCGGCCTGGCCCTCGGCGATCAGGCTCAGGCGCTGGGTGTCGTAGCTGCCGGCGGCGAGGGCGGCGCCCAAGGTCGGCGTCTTGGCGCCGTCGCGGGTCAGGATCTGCACCACGCCGCCCGAGGAGTTGCCGTAGAGCGCGGAAAACGGGCCGCGCATGAACTCGACCGACTTCGCCGTATCCAGATTGAAGGTGCCGGTCTGGCCCTGGCCGTCGGGCATCGTCACCGGAATGCCATCGGCGTAGATGCGGACGCCGCGCACGCCGAACGATGCCCGCGCGCCGAAGCCCCGGCTCGACACGGCCAGATCCTGGGCGGCGTTGAAGCGGTTGTTCACCACCACGCCCGGAATCCGCACTGCGGTTTCGGTCAGGTTGATCTGCGGCCGGCCCTCGGCCAGCGTTTCCGCACCGACGACGTCGATCGACACCGGCAGATCGAAGCCGGACTGCTCGACGCGAGTCGCCGTAACGACCACCGGGCCGGTGGTCAAGGCGGCCTCGGCGGCGAACAAAGGGGCGACCCAGAGGTTCCCGATCAAAGCGGGCAACAACAGGCGGCAGGACATCGGGTTTGGCATGGCAGTTCCACAGGCGATCAAAGGAGCCTGCATTGTTGCAGGCATGCCGCCGCGGCGCCTGCGTCAAACCGCCCGTCGTCAGCTCATGAAAATCATGAGACCTTGCCGCCCTCAGGCATCGATCAGACCGTTGCGAAGAGCGATCAGGGTCAGCTCGGCGGCGTTGCCGGCGCCGAGCTTTTGCTTGATGTTGTAGAGGTGGGTGCCCACCGTGCGCGGACTGAGGAACAGCACGGTGGCTATGTCGGCGACCGACTTGCCGCGCGCCAGCATCACGAAGACTTCGAATTCGCGTGCCGAAAGCGCCTCCAGCGGGTTACCCGGACTCCCTACCTGTTCGACGACGATTTCCTGCGCCAGCGCCGGTTCGAGAAACAGCTTGCGCGCCGCGACCTGGCGGATGGCGTCGATCATGGCGTCGGCCGCGCTGCGCTTGGTCAGGTAGCCGAGCGCACCGGCCGCCAGGGCGCGGCGCGGATGCGCCGTGTCCTCGTGCGCGGAAAGCACCAGGACGCGCGCCGCCGGCCATTTCGCGAGCAGACGGGAAAGCGTCTCCAGACCGCCCATGCCGCCCATCGACAGGTCCAGCACCATGACGTCGGGATTAACCTCGGCATAAGCCTTGAGCGCCTCCTCGCCGCTGCCGCATTCGGCCACCACGCGCAGATCGCTGGTGGTGTCGAGCAGCAGGCGAAAGCCCATGCGGACTACCGCATGGTCGTCGACCAGCATAATGCGTAAGCTCGGATTCACTCGGAATCTCCTGGCAGGGGAAGCACGATCCTAACGCGGAAACCACCTTCCGCGCGCGGCGCGGCCTCCAGGCTGCCGCCGAGGGCCGCCACCCGTTCGCGCATGCCGACCAGGCCATGGCCTGAACCGCCCAGGTCTGCCGCCGAGCCGCTGCCGTCGTCCTCGACGACGGCCTCCAGGCGTCCGCCGTGCCGCCCTACTGCAAGCCTGACGCGGCGTGCGGCAGCGTGCTTAAGGACATTGGTCAGGGCCTCCTGCACGCTGCGGAAAGCCGCCAGCGTCAAGGCCTCGCCGAGATCGCCGAGATCGCCTTCGAGTTCGAGCAGCAGCTCGATGTCCTGATGGCGCACGCGCCATTCGCGACCGAGGTCGGCCAGTGCCGCGGCAAGATCGGGCTGTTCCAGCACCGCCGGGCGCAGTTCGCGCACGATGCGATGCACGCTGTCGTACAGGCCCGCCGCAATCTCGTTGATCTTGGCCGCGCCCGGCGCGACGCCGGCGGCCTGGCCATCGTCGCCGCCGCGGGCGATCGACGTCGCGATCAAGCGGATCGCGGTGACCGACTGGCCGAGTTCGTCGTGCAGTTCGCGCGCCACGCGCTTGCGCTCGTCCTCGATGCCGGCCTGGATCAGTCGCGTCACCTCGCGGTTTTCGGCCAGTTCCTGGGTGGTCGCCACCAGTCGCCGCGCGTCGGCCTCGGTCGGGCGCAGCAGCCGCCGCAGGAACCACAGCAACGCCATGTGCAGCACCGCGACGAAAGCCAGTCCCAGCAGGAAAATCGCGCTGACGCTGTCCCAGGCATCCAGCTCGGCGCGCGAGGCATCGGGAACGATCTCGATGCGGGCGCCCTGCAGGCCGATCACGGTGGCCGCAAGCCGCGGCTGCATCAGGCGTGCGAACCACTGCGGGGCGCGGCGCCCGGCCTTGTAGGTGCTCGGTGGCGAGTTGTAGCGCAATACGCCATCGGCCGAGTAGAGACGGATTTCGTTGGCGCGAACGCGGCCCAGGCTTTGCAAGAAATTGACCATCACCGCCGGCACCGGGCCGAACACCGGACTGGTCTGCACCGCGGTGCCGAGCATCTGCACGGTAACCCGGTGCGCGGCCTCGACCTCCTCCTGGATCGAGCTGCGGTGGCTGTCGACCAGAAGCCAGGTCAATGCCGTCAGGAAGACCAGATTCAGGCCCGCGACCAGCAGATTGAGTCGCAGCCGCAGCGAGCCGCGCGGATACGGAGTTCTAGGAAGCAAGCCGGAACACGACGGGAACGTCGACAGTCAACCGCCGCCCGGCCAAAGCGGCCGGCAGCGCAGGCAACGGCAGCGCCGCACGCACCATTTCCAGCGCCTGCTGATCGAGAATCTCATGACCGCTTGAACTCAACACGCGGACCGCGAGCAGGCCGCCCGCGGCCGCCAGGTCCAACTGCAGGACGGCAATGCCCTGCCACTGGCGCAACTGGGCCAGGCGCGGATAGCGCTGGCGCGCGGCGACCGCGCCAGCCAATTCGCGGCCATAGGCGGCGAGCATGCCCGCATCCGGCGCCGGCGGCGGCGCGGGAGCCGGCGCCAATGCGGGCGCCACAGTCGGCCGCACCACGTCCGTACTCGCTGCGGCAGGCGCCTCGGCCACGCGCAGCGCCGGAGTCTCCGGCACCGCTTCCGGCGCGACAGCGACAAGCTGGGGAGTAACCTGGCGCTGCAAGGGCATGGCGTCGGGCCGGTTTGGACGCGGCGCGGGCGCGAGAGTCGGCGCCGGCGCAACGGCGAACGCGTCGGGCCGGACCGCGGGCGCGGACAATCGAACCTGCAAGGGCGGCAGCGCTTCGCCCGTCTGTCGCGTCAAGCCAGGCAGCCAGCCCAGCGCAACGCCGTGGATCAACAGCGAGACGGCGACGGCGGCGCCGATCTGGCGCTCGCGGCTGCCCAAGACGGGCAGCGCGAAAGCAGGAAAACCGGCGGGATGGGCGAGTGTGGCCGAATTCATGGTCCTACGCTAACCCATCGTCGCGCCGGCTTCCAGTCCGCTGCACGCAAATCATGAAAATCATGACCGGCGAGCGGGTCGTGGCTTCATCCTTGCTTTGAGGATCGGGTTGTTCCATCGGGAGTCGAGCCGACTATGCTTCAGGCGAAAGGAATTGCAATCTTGCTGCTCGGCTGGCTGGTCTGCCTCAGCGCAGCGGCCGGCGAACTGACCCGGGCCGACATCGAACGGCGCTTCCAGAGCCCACTGCGGGTCGGCGACAAGCTGCGCGAGATTGCCGCCTGGCCGCTCAGCAGCGAGCTGACGCCCGATGCCGGACCGGTCGCCTATGTCTTCGAGTCGATCGACCTGGCGCCGATTCCGGGCTTCGAGGGGACGCCGATCAACCTGCTGGTGGCGATCGACGCAAGCGGCAGGTTCATCGATGTCGAGGTGCTGCGCCAGCACGAGCCGGTGTTTCTCGGCGGTCTCGGTCCCGCCCCGCTCAACGAGTTCGTCAAACAGTACCAGGGCAAGAATCTCAAGCAGCAGATCACGGTCGCCAGTATCTACGGCAACAGTCGCGCCGACAGCAGCGGCCAACGCGTCATGCTGGACGGCGTGACCAAGGCCACGGCCTCGGTGCGCATCGTGAACCAGTCGGTGCTCGCCGCCGCGCTGGCCGTCGCCCGCGTCCGCCTCGGCTTCGCCGATGCCGGCAGCGGTGCGCCGCCGGCCCGGCTCAAGCCGCAGCCCTTCGAGCGACTCGATTTCGCCGCGCTGCTCAAGCGCGGCTATGTGCAGCGCCTCGCGCTGAGCAACGCCGAGGTCGAGCAGTTGTTCGCCGACAGCGAAGGCGCCGCGGCCGATGAAGAAGGGCTGCGCCAACCCGGTGAGCTGTTCGTCGAAATCTACGTCGCTTACCTCAACGCGCCGAACATCGGCCGCAATCTGCTCGGCGACGACGCCTGGGCCAAATTCGAGTCCTATCTGCAGGATCAGCGCCCAGCCTTCTGGGTCGCCACGCGCGGCCGCTACGCGCTGACCGACGAGGCCTTCGTGCCGGGCACCGCGCCGCCGCGCCTGACCCTGGCGCAAGGCGATCTACCGATCGAGCTGCGCGATGCGAATCGCGATTACGCGCGAGCGCCGGCGCTGGCCGAGCTCAATGCAGCGCTGATACTGACCGCCCCGGCGCATGCCGGACTCGATCCGGGACGCCCCCTGGAGTTCCGCTTCGCGGTCAGCCGGGCGCGCGGCATGATCCTCCCGGTCGTCACGCAAAAGCAAATCGATCTGCATTACGCGCCGCCCGCCGAACTCTTCGACTACCCGCCCAGGCCGCTGCCGGAATGGCTGCAGGCCTGGCAAGGGCGGCTGCCCGACCTGCTGGTCATCGGCGCCGCGCTGCTGCTGTTGAGCGGTGTGCTGCTGCGCCCGCGCTTCATCTCGATGCGGTCGCGCAGCTTGTTCTGGTTCCGCAATGGCTTCCTGATGTTCACGCTGCTGTTCATCGGCTGGTATGCGCAAGGCCAGCTGTCGATCGTCCAGATCACCGGCGCGATCAAATCCCTGATCGCCGGCGGCGGCCTCAAGAGCTTCCTCTACGACCCGGTGTCGCTGCTGCTGATCGGCTTCACCCTGCTCAGTTTCGTGGTCTGGGGCCGCGGCGTGTTCTGCGGCTGGCTGTGCCCCTTCGGCGCCCTGCAGGAGTTCGTCGCGCTGCTGGCCGGCGCGCTGCGGGTGCCGCAGGCGCGCTTGCCGCCGCGACTGGCGCGACTGCTGGAACGCGGCCGCTATGCCCTGCTCGCGCTACTGCTCGGCGCCGCCGCGCTGACGCCCGCCGTCGCCGAGCGACTGGTGGAAATCGAACCGTTCAAGACTGCCATCACGGTCGGCTTCCAGCGCGAACTGCCATTCCTGCTCTGGGCTGTCGGCCTCTTGCTGGCCGGCGCCTTCGTGTACAAGTTCTTCTGCCGCTTCGTCTGCCCGCTCGGCGCGGCGATGACGCTGGGCGGCCGGCTGCGGCGCTGGAACTGGCTGCCGCGCCTGGCGGCCTGCGGCCAGCCCTGCCAGAAATGCCGCAACACCTGCCGCTATGACGCGATCCTGCCCGGCGGCGCCATCGACTATGACGAGTGTTTCGGCTGCCTCGACTGCGTCGGCATCTACCACGACACCCGGCGCTGCGGACCGCAACGGCTGCAGGCGAGCAAAGGCCGCAATATCAGAATCCAGCCGCTGCGGACCGCGCCATAGCGGCGCGCGGCGGCGCCGGCCGCAGGACGCACCTCAAACTCCATGGCCTGACTCTTGCCTGTGATCACCGGCGGGGAACGGGAGGCTTCGCTTTTCCCCGCTACCGCGCAGCGCAAGCGGCGCACGACCAAGTTTGGCTTCTCTTCTCACAATACTATTCAATCAGGAGACACAATATGACAATACTCTTTGCACTTGCCCTCTCGATCGGCACGCTCGCGGTAGTCGCCACCTGGGTGTTCCTCGGACCCCTGGCAGCGCTTCAGGTCCAGATCTGGCAGGCCTTCATTGCCTGGGCCGCCTTCTATCATTGCGGCGGCAAGGGCGTCGGCTTCAAGAACACCCTGACCGGCATGATCTTCGGCGCTGCGGTGGGCGCCCTCTCGGTCATGCTCGCGGGCCAGATGGGCGCGCTGGGCAGTTTCTCCGCGCCGGTCGCGGTCGGCATCGGTGCCGCGGCAATCGTGCTGGCGGCGCATATTCCTTTGTTGAGCACGATCCCGGCCAGCGTCTATGGTTTTGCGTCGGTCGCCGGGCTGATCCTGCTCAAAGGCTTGTCGCCGGTCGACGCCTTGCTGCCCACCATCATCTCGATTCTGCTCGGCGCCGGCTTCGGCTGGCTCTCCGAATCGCTCGGCGGGAAAATGGCAAAGGCATAGATGCATGCAGGGGCGGGGGCCGATGGCGGACTTGGCATCGACCGCCCCCGCGTCCCGCTCGCCACCGTTCAATAATGCAACAAGGCGAGCGCCTTGTTGCATTTTGGATCAAGTGCCCCATCGATCCGGACCGCCAGCAGCTACGCCAGGCGGTAGCCGAAACTCAGCATCAACTATGAACTCGTGCCGACGGGCAAGCGCGGCAGCGACAGGCCCCGGATGACCCCCGCGATGCTGCGCCAGAGTATCGGCAGCAGCCAGACGATCAGCGCCATCAGCAGCAACAGAACCGTCAGCATCAACCACGGGTGGGCGAACATCAGCCAGAGCCAGGTAAGCGCCACGACGTCTTCGCCGAAGGAGGTGGCGACGTTGCTGAATGGTTCGGGCGAGGCATTGATGATGGCGCGCGTGCCCGCCTTGGTGAAGTGGGTGCCGGCGGCCAGGCTGCCGCCCAGAAGCGCCATGGCGGTCTGCCATTCGACGCCCTGACCGCCAAACACCATCGCCGCCAGTGCCGCGCCGGCCGGAATGCGGACAAAGGTATGCACCGTATCCCAGACCGAATCGAGCAGCGGGATCTTGTCGACAAAGAACTCAAGGAACAGCATGACACCGGCGACACCTAGCAGCCAGGTGTTCTGCAGCAACTGGAGGCCTTCCGGCAAAGCGATCCAGCCCATCCTGCCGGCCAGGCCGACCACAAACAGGCTGGTATAGAGACGGAATCCCGAGGCCCAGCCGAGCCCAGCCGCCAGCGCCAGGAGGCCGGCAAGATCGAGCGGCAAATGGCTGACATCCATCATCGATACTCCACGATCGGGAAACACTCACATGCACTCACTATAGCCCTTGGCGGAAATAGCTCAAGTCGGCGGCGGCTGAGCGCTCGCGCTTGCCTGATGGGACACGACCCGCCTTCAGAACGGGCAGTCGTCAAAATCATCCGCTTCGGCCTGGCGCCGCATTTCCTTGAGCCAGGCCTTGAGCTTCCTGATGTCCTCGAACGCGAGCAAGTCCTTTTTCAGATCGCGGATGGCATGTCGGACGCGGCCAATTTCGCTGGCGAGATGGCGCATGAGCGTACCGGGGGACAAGTTCAAGTAAGGGTCGATGCCGAACCGCGACCTGAATTCATTTTCGGCATGCCAGATTTCCTGACGCAGTTCGGCCAGCTGTTCCTTGAGAATCTTGTTGTAGTGCTTCAGACGGACTTCGCTGATGCCGTTGATGGTGGCCTGGTCGATGTGTTCCAGCTCCAGTTGCAGTTCCAGCAATTGCAGCAGGTTCTTCTTCTGGTAGGCCAGGTTGGCGCGCTGCATCAGGGCAGTTTTGCGGGCGCGCTCCTGCAAATCGGGTTCACGGTCCGGATGCAGGGCGCTGGCGAGTTTGCGGTAGACCTCGCGAATGGACTGGCTGATCTGTTGCTCCTCGGCCTGTTGCTGCGCTTCCCGGGCGAGTTGTTTGGCTGACTTCTTGCGTCTGGCCTGACGCGCCTCCTGCTCGGCGTCGTGCTGCGCCCGCTGTTCCTGCAGTTGCGCATGTGCACGCCGCAGCAAATCGTCAGGCGAACTCATGTCCACATCATCGCCCAGATCAAAACCCAGCATGTCCTCCAACATGGATTTCATCTCATCAATGCCGTCGGCACCCAGAGTGTCGTAGTCGGTCTGGCTATGCTTGTTGTAAATCGCCTTCAACTGCGCATCGTCGCACCCAGCCAGCAGCTGTTCGGCCAGGCCGGCAATCAGCCCGGCAAGCAGGCGGCGTTCGGTTTTGGTCAGCCCTTTCTGATCGCTGGCGCGGTCAAGGCAATGCACCATCTTGATCTGCAATTCCTCGGAGGCTGCAAGCATCGGCAGCATTTCCTTTGCATATTCCTGCTGGTAAGGCGGGATGGCGGCCTCCCAGGCGAGCAGTCGGGCACGCTCTTTTTCGATCTGCTTGATCAGGGTGTTGAAGGCCTTTTGCGTCTTGGACAGGTGGGACTTATCGTGGCCGGCGACGATGGCGACGGCCTTGACGCGAGTCGAGGTCATGGGTTGGCTTTCTTCAAATAGCGAGAAGTTCTGCATTCGCTGGTCCACCGCTACGCCCCGCTCCCGCGCAGGGCCTGCGCCATCAGGGACAGGGCATCGGCGATCTGGCGCGCGGCCGCGGGCGATGGTAGCGGAACTTTGAGATTGCGTGCTCCGCTCCGCAGGTCGCGTTCGACCCACGGGTGGTCTGCCTGTCCCTGATCGGCCGCCGCCCCCAGCGCGGCCGCAAACTGGACACCGAACTGAAGCAACGCGCCCCAAGGATCGACCGCCGTGGGGGCGGCGGGCATCGCCGTTCCCATTGCCGTCTCGCCGTCCGCCACGACGAGCAAAGCGTCTCTTGCCCCATCGTCTTGTAACGCAGTTGCATCATCCGTGCCGACTACTGCATCGGCGGCAGTCGCGTCTGCCGCAACGTCGGTTGCCGGAGCATCCGCTGCAGCAGGGGCGACATTCGTCATTTCCTCCGCCGGCGTCATCGCCGCGCTTTCGCCCATCGAGCTGGTGACGTTTTCGACCTCTTTCATGAAGCGGCTGAGACGCGAACCGCCCAGCGCTATCTCGCCGGTGCCGCCATCCAGTATTCCCGCCGCCAACGAGCGCTTGAAGGCCAGCACCGACAGCATGCCTTCCTCGATGCTGCCCTTGGCGATGAAATTGACGATCTGCACCGGCCGCTTCTGTCCCATGCGGTGAATGCGCGCGATGCGCTGTTCGAGAATCGCCGGGTTCCAGGGCAGGTCCATGTTTACCAACGTCGAGGCATGTTGCAGATTCAAGCCGGTGCTGCCCGCATCTGTGGACAAAAACACGCGACAGTCCACATCGTCGCGAAAACGCTCCACCAGCGCCGGGCGTTTCTCCGCGGGCACGCCGCCATGGAAGCTGACGTAGCCGATGCCGCGCGCCTCCAACCGACGAATGACGATCTCATGGGTGCGCGTCCACTGCGAAAATACCACGGCTTTGGCTCCGGGCTGGGCAAACAGTTCGTCGAACAATGCGGCCAGCTCGTCGGCCTTGACGCCGTGGTCGCTCTCCTGATCCAGCAGGTAGGTGCTATTGCACGACATTCGCATATTCTGCAAGGCGCAGGTGAGCAGACGCTGATCCTTGTCGGAGAGGAACTTGGTCTTGCGCCAGCGCTTCACTATCCGGGCAACGATGTCGGCGTTCTCGTCGTGGTAAAGCATTTGCGCTTCGGTCATCGGTACCAGCAGGTTCTGGTCGGTGCGTTCCGGCAGTTGCCGCAACACTTGGCTCTTGCGCCGACGGATCATGACTGGCGCCAGCGTGTCGCCGATCTTCTCCAACGCGGTGTAGCCGGTGACGCGTCCGGCCTCGTCCTTCACCTGGTGTTCGTGCAGCAGCTTCCAGGTCGGCCCGAGGCGATGTTGATCGACGAACTGGACGATGGAAATCAGCTCTTCCAGCTTGTTCTCCAGCGGCGTGCCGGTCAGCACCACGGCATAGGGACTGTCGATGCGCTTCAGCGCACGGGCGGCGATGGTGTTCCAGTTCTTCACCCGTTGCGCCTCGTCGACGATCACCAACTCAGGCGCCCAGGCGGCGATCAGGTCAAGATCTGGTTTGAGCTTTTCGTAATTGGTGATTTTGCAGAAATCGTCTTCGGCATAATCCTTCTGGCGCTGCGCGCGGCCGCCGGCGAGGACGCGGGATTCGCGTCCAGAAAAACGCATGATTTCCTGCTGCCACTGGTACTTGAGCGAGGTTGGACAGATCACCAGCACCCGCGTCACGCCGCATAATTTGGCCAGAATCTCCGCCGCGGCGATGGCCTGAATGGTTTTGCCCAAGCCCATTTCATCGCCGATCAAACAGCGTCCGGCGCGCGCTGCAAACAGCGCGCCCTCCGCTTGGTAGGGATACAGCGCTACCCGCAGCAGCTTTGTCAGCTTCGCGTCGGCGACGCCGCGCGGAAAGGCTGCAGCGATGGCGATTGCCCGCTGCTCCGCGTCACGCCGGCCTGCGACAAAATCCAGAGCGTCATCATAGGCGCGCAACTCGTGGCTGCCGTTTTGTCCTGTGCGCGCCGCCACGGCGACAAAGCGTTCGAGTTCGTCAAACCGGTCGCCGCGCAGGGCCCAGCCATCGGCGGCGTCGAACAGCCGCGCCGCCGCCTTGAGTACCGTCGGCGGACAATCCGTGCCGGCGCGGAAATGTACCGCCCGTCCCGCCCCGTCGATGCCGTTACGCAGGTAAAGCTCCGAAAACACCGGCCGATAGCCGTTCGCCAGCGCCTTCCTGGCGCCGCGCTTCCTCTCCAACGCGGCCAGGGTGAATTCGATGTGCTTGCAGGTGCCCAACTCATTGCTGGCGTAATCCGGGCAGGCGCAATAGTTGTCGCCTGGCTGCGTGCCGCGGATGGCGACGCGATAGTGGGCATTGGACTCGGGATTGCTGACGCGAAACTCGGAGAAGAAAGGCTCCGACCCCAGGTTCTCCAGCCCGAAGCTCTGTTCGCGACCGAACTGCCGGCGTAGCGCGCGCTGCCAGTCGGCAGGGGAAAGATGCTCCGGGGCTTGGCTGCGGGAGAGCTTGGGTGCCTTGGCGATCTTGGTGGCCTTGGGCCGCGTGGCTGGTCGGCGGAGAGTCTGGCGGGTCGAAGGTGGCATGACGGCTTCGCTGAAAGATGGAAGGACTGAAGAGTCGGCGCTGGCGGGACGGTGCCGTGTTTCGGCCACTGGATTTTATCCGGAGAACTGAAGCGGCCGCTCGGTACGCATCCGTCCGTCTACGGACTTGCGGCCGAGCGATTGAAAATGGCGCCCTCGAACATCAGCTTCCTTTCGTCGAACGGCTGGGACGCCCACTCGGCCAAGGCCTTCGGCTGTCGTGTGGTCTGGTGCAACCGCTGCGGACAGGACGCCGAACGGATATCGAACTCGCTTGACGGCGAAATCGCCGATCTCTCGGCACTGCCGGCGCTGCTCGGGCAGTCGCATTGACCAGGCGCCGGCCATTTACCGCAAGCCAGCGGACTGTACATTGAATGAGCATTGCGCAGATGCCGCGATGAGTACAAGATTCCACCGGTCAATGAGCGAGTGCCGGCCGGACCCACGCGCCGGCTGATCTTCTGGGGAGGTAGGCATGGACGAGCAAGAAATCAAGTACGCCGGATTCTGGATACGCGTAGCGGCAACCATGATCGACACGGCATTGGTCGTGATCGTTACCCTGCCGTTGCTGGTTTCGATCTACGGCTGGAGCTACTTCGATCCGGAACGCAGCGGCTTCATCGCCGGTCCCGCCGACTTCCTGATTTCCTGGGTGCTACCGGCGGTTGCGGTGATTCTGTTCTGGATCCACCGCCAGGGCACGCCGGGGAAAATGCTGCTGGCGCTGCGCATCGTCGACGCAAGCAGCGGAGCAAGCCTGTCCCTGCGCCAGGGCGTGGTCCGCTACCTGGGCTACTTCGTTTCCATCGTGCCGCTGGGGATGGGCCTGTTCTGGGTCGCCTTCGACAAGCGCAAGCAGGGTTTCCATGACAAGCTGGCCCATACCGTAGTCGTCAGGTCGAAGCAGCGCGGCACAGAACCGGTCCGGCTTCCTCACGCCTGACCGGCAGTCTTTCAGCTTGCCGCCGCCCGGAACGACGCAAACCACGTCGTGAAGTCTTCGCGCTGCGCAGCCGTCATGCGCAAGCCGGCCTTGCTGCGGCGCCACAGGATGTCGTCCGCCGCCAGCGCCCATTCGCGGGCAACGAAATACTCCGCTTCACGCCGGTAGAGGCCGCCGCCGAAATCCCGGCCCAAGTCGCCAAGAGTCCGGGCCTCGCCGAGTACCGTGGCAAGGATCAGGCCGTGCCTGGCAAACAGGTCGCGCAGCAAGGGCTGCGGCAGTTGCGGGTAGGCGGCGCACAGGCGCTGCAATTCGGCGTCGCGCCGCGCCGGATCGAATTCGCCGCCGGGCAGAGGTTCGCCATGGGTCCATGCCGCGCGCCGATAGTCAAGCCACGGCGCGAGCCTGGCAAGTACCGTCTCGGCCAGTTTGCGGTAGGTGGTGAGCTTGCCGCCGAAGATCGAAAGTTGCACCGCGCCGTCGCGGTCATCGACCAGCAGTTGGTAGTCGCGGGTGATCGCCGCCGGATCGCCTTGGCCGTCGTCGTAGAGCGGACGAACCCCGGCATAGCTCCACACCACGTCACTCTCGGCCAGGGGGCACTGCAGATAGCGATTGACCGCCGCCAGCAGGTAGCACGTCTCCTCGCGGGTAATCGACCGCGCCTGGTCCAGGGAGTCGATGACGGCGTCGGTGGTGCCGATCAGGGTATAGGCCTCCTCATAAGGAATCATGAAGACGACGCGCTGGTCGGCATTTTGCAGAATGTAGGCATGATCGCCCGCGTAAGCCCGCGGCACGACGATGTGGCTGCCCTTGACCAGGCGCACCCTGGCGCTCACCGCACTGCCGGTGCAATCGGTCACGTGCTTGACCCAGGGCCCAGCGGCATTGATCAGGACCCGCGCCGACGACTCGAAACGCTGCCCGCTGGCCACGCATTCCAGCGTCGCGCGCCAGCGTCCGCTGTCACGCGCAGCGGCCACCAGACGGGTGCGCGGCAACAGCGTGGCGCCGTGATCGCGCGCCGATTTCAGGTTGAGGATCACCAGCCGCGCATCGTCCACACGGGCATCCGAATAGCTGAAACCCTTCGTCAATTCGGGTTTCAGTCCGGCGCCATAACCATCGCTGAGCAGGCGGACAGTCGCCGAACCCGGCAGGCTGCTACGGCCGCCCATGCGATCGTAGAGCCAGAGCCCGAGACGAATCATCCAGACCGGACGCAAGGCGGGCACCTGCGGCATGACGAAGCGCAGCGGCGAAACGAGATGCGGTGCGAGGCGCAGGATCACTTCCCGCTCGGCGAGCGATTCAGCGACAAGGCGGAACTCGAAATGTTCAAGGTAGCGCAAACCGCCATGAATCAGCTTGGTGCTGGCCGACGACGTCGCGCCGCCGAAATCGCCCTGGTCGACCAGCGCCGTCCTGACGCCGCGTCCCGCGGCATCGCGGGCAACGCCGGCGCCGTTGATGCCGCCGCCGATGACAAGCAGGTCGAATTCCCTGCCCGGTGTCGTCATCGAACCGATGCGCGGCACTCAATAGTGGGCGTCGGCATCCCACATTTCAGAGACAAACCGCACCACGCGGTTGCGCCCGCTCGACTTGGCCTTGTACAACGCGACATCGGCGAACTTGACCACCTGCCAGAAGGTGTCGGAATCCCGGGGATACTCGGCGACGCCGATCGATATGGTCTTCTGCAGGATGCCGCCGGGCAGGGGAATCTTGGTTCCCTCGACTTCACCGCGAATCTTTTCGGCGACCTGCATCGCGGCCTCGGCCCCGGTGTCGACCAGCACCAGCAGGAATTCCTCGCCACCGTAGCGCACCGCCACGTCGGAGCTGCGCACATTGCGCACCAGGATGTCGGCCAGGGTCTTGATGATCTTGTCGCCCGCCTCGTGGCCGTGGGTGTCATTCACCTGCTTGAAAAAATCGAGGTCGAGCATCAGCACCGAAAACGCGCTCTTGCGCCGCTGGCTGCCGCCCACCAGGGCGCTGACATATTCTTCAAGGAAACGGCGGTTGTAGAGGCCGGTCATGGCGTCGCGCAGGGCATTTTCGCGCAGGTGGTCCATGAGGCGCTTGGCCTCCAGCACGGGGCCGGCTTCGCGCAGATAGACGGCGACGAACGGCACCATCAGGAGCGCCAGTGCGGCTTCGTCGGCGGCGACGACGATCTGTACCACGCAGCCGGCCGTGCCCGATTGGGTGATCGGCAGGCAGATGTGGCTGTCGCCGTCCGCTGCCGGACGAAACATGGTGCACAGGCCCGGGAAACCCACCGCATTCACTTCGTGGCCGGTGCGACGGGCACGGCAGAAACTCGCATCGACCGTCACCTGCGGGTCGCAATAGCGGCAGACGGCGCCGGCTTCGCCGTCGATCAGGATCGGCGCCATGCGGTTCTTGCTCGGCGCGATCTCGTAAATCGAGAAGCGCTTGAAGTCGTACTTGCCCTGCAACATATCCGCCAGCCGCTGGTAGATATCGAGCTTGCTCTGGTCTTCCTCGATGGCCTGCTTGAACTGCGACGCCTCGACCAACCGTTCGACCATTTCCGTGGTGTGCACCAACTGGTTGCCGCCGTCGCTGACGCTGTGGCCCATCAACTGGCCGACGCGGGTGCGGATGGTGGTGATCTCGCGTTCAAGGAACTCCATGAGGTTGTTGATGTTGAGCGCGATCTCGCCCACCTCGTCGGTGCTGCGCTGGCGAATGCGGCCGGCAAAATTGCCGCCCACCGCCTGCGAGCTGACCTCCTGCACGGCGTGCGCGGTTTCCGACAGGGGGTTCATCATGCGGCGCAACAGCACCAGCGCGATCAGGGCCGCGGCGAACACCGCCAGACTGACGATGACGACGGCAATAATGCCCTGGCGACGCACTTCGGCCAGGGAAATGTCGATGCTGACCGCACCCAGCACCGTGCCGTTGCTCACGGTGTGGCATTGCAGGCAATTGGGCAGGCCCTGGTCGCTGGCGATGTATGGAATCACCGCGCGGAACACCATGTCGTCATTGGTTTCGACGACTTCGAAGACTTCCCTGCCAGTCGCCAGCACGGCGTCGACGCCCGGATTGCCGGCGCTTTCGGCGGACAATCCGGGGCCGAACTGCTTGATCACCGCGGGCCCGCGCGCGATCCGCACCTGCTGCACGCCGGGCACTGTGGACAGCCGCGCGAGAAACTGCTGGCGCTTGTCGATGGTGCCGTTGATCATGCTCTCGGTGAGCCCGACCTTGACCGTTTCGGCCACCGAGCGCGCATGGCGTTCGGTGGTGTAGAGCGAGAAGCGGCGAAACCCCAGTGCCGAAAACACCGTCAGCACCACGACCATGACGGCCAGGATGCTGACGAAGAACACCAGAATTTTGTCTTTGAGCTTCATGCGGGTCAGGCGACTCGTCCTTGTTCCTATTTACCCTTCTCGACCAGCCCGCGATGCTAACAAATATCCACCGCGGAAACCGGAAAAACTGGCTCAAGGAATGAAGATCGCACCGATCCGCCCCCGTTGCACCGCAACAAATCGGCTGCGAATCTCAATGACCATCCCACCCGCCGAAACGCCGGCAGGCAGCGCGCAGCACATTCATCTGGCGCCGATAGTTGTCGCAACCGATGCAGATCCAGACATGCAGCCGCAGCCCGATCCGCTCGGACAGGGTGAGCGGACGGTCCTGCTCCTGCGACATCAGTTCGGTCGCCTGTTTGCAGTTCAGCATCTCAAGTCCCTGTTCCGGCAAACCATCGGGTTTCGAGACAGGTGCGCAGGCCCATGCGGGCACGGTGCAGCACCACCCAGCAATTGGACGAACTGATACCGGTTTCCTTACAGATCTCGTCGGTCTCGAAGCCGAGGAATTCACGCATCATGAAAACGCGGGCGGTCTTCTCCGGCAGGTGGTCGAGGCAGGCCTCGAACACGATCCAGAACTGCTGCTGTTCGAAGGAGGCTTCGGGATCGGCCCAGCGGCTCGGCTGTGCGGTCGCCTGCCAATGGCCGCGCTGATCGAACAGCGATTCCATCAGCATGTCGTCGCCATCTTCGTCGGCGGCCAGCGAAGTAACGGTGATTTCGCGGCTTTGGCCGCGGATGATGTCGATGATCTTGTTGCGCAGGATGGAGATCAGCCAGGTCTTGTAGGACGATCGGCTTTCGAATCGATGGCCGCCGAGCAAGGCCGCCAGCATGGTTTCCTGCACCGCGTCCTCCGCAGCGCCGGCATCGCGCAGTTGCAAACGGGCGAAACGCAGCAGGTCGGGGCGCAGTGCGTTCAGCTCGGCTTGACGATCCATCTCCATGGAACGCATTTTCACCCAGGATGACTAACATCGGCAAACTGTAAGGAATGCCGTTATTGCCAAGACCAAGCCGCGCTGCGGCGGACATCAGGGCCACGTCTTCAACGACGGCCCGCAACCGACGGGAAGACGCTACTGCAATAACGGTGTCGCGCTGAAGTTCATTGCCCAAGGCGAAGCCTTGCCGGCGCCGCGGACGTGAGTCCGCGACGCGGGATACTCGCGTCGGCTCCATGCCCGCAACTGTCGCCCATGGTGGGGCCAAAATCGAAATACGATCCCAGCCTGCCTCCAACAGCACTACCCAGGGCACATCGCGGACCAGCGCCCAGCCGGCAGTCTTGATCACCGAGACGTTGAGCCCCTGCTTCTTGTAGAAGCCCAGCGGGTCGGCCATGATCAGCGGGCTGGCGCAGGTGATCGGGATGAACCTAAAATTCTCAGTTCAATCCGCAGATGACGCAGATTACGTAGATAAAACAACGAAGTGGCCGATACCCACGGCGCACCCGGCAGGTGGTACGACCTGACCAGGTAATGCGCTGATCCATCTGCGTTGATCGGCGAAATCTGCGGATCAAATGCTTTTTGTAGGTTAATCGCGATTATTGGCATTTTTGAAGCCAAAATCCGGCTCTGCCATTACGACGGACAGGGATTTGCGCACCACACCGGCACCCGGTTCTGGTGCGCACACTCCAGATTGGGGCATGCGCCTTGCCCCACTACAAACTCAGCGCAGCCCGAATAACCGCATGCCGTAGGCGACCACCACGGCCAGCGCGCCCAGCGCAATCGTCCAGCCCGCAGCGCGCGGATGACTTTCGATCCATTGGTCAAAGACCATGTTCATGTTGTCGCTCTGGTGGATGCGATTGCGCGCAGAGTACCAACGATTGCTGCGCGCTTCGATCGCGCCCAGCACGTTGGGGACAAAAATCAGCAGCAAGCCGATGACTATCGCAGCCAAACTGCCCACGATCAGGAACCAGCGCAGGCTGTCTATCATCCAGACTACAAAGATCTGGGGGGCGTTGACGTGAAGCACCGTGGCGACCCTGTTTGGATCGATTTGCGCAAACAGGACGAATGTCGAGTAAGCCGCGACAAGAATGAAGGTCACCCCAAGCGGGCGCCGAAAACGCTGCACGGCAGGCCCCGAATCACGCGGTATGGCCAGCCATCGGGTGCTGCGGCGCATCGATACCCATCGATTCATGTAGCCGAAAAAGTGCCGCATGCGTTCGCGGTCGACAGCAAGCCCGACGCCGACCGCAAGACCGATGATGCCGAAGACGAAGAAAAACCGGTCGGCGGACTGGACCAGCAACTGATTGACGGCGGGATGGATGGCAGGAAACATGGCAGCCTCGCTCGAATGTGGGGAATCAGGCCATCGCCTAGGTGGCGAATTTGTATGTGCGACAGCTTGGAATATACGCCGTCCGCCGTTCCGACGCGTCCAAATCTGATCGGGCGCCCGATCAGGACGTGGACGTCTCCTGTTTCAGTAGCCTGCCACGCTCGATGCCAATTGCGTGGCAGCGCGGCGAGCGAAACGGTGCGCCTCGTATTGCTGCACCAATTGCGCCAGTTGCGCGGCATTCTCGCCGAAGATGATGCCGCAACCCGGACGACTGCCGCACATCACCGACTCGGCCAACTGCCCGACCAGGCTGAACTCGAAGGGAGGCGCCAGCAGCGGAATATCAATCACCCGACCCGCCAGCATCTCCGGTGCCTCGATGATCTGCCGCGCGACCACGGGCAGCGATGGATTGATCGCCGCGGCCGGAGCCTTGGCGCGCGCGCCGGCCTCTCCCAATTGACAACGCAGCAATGCGTTGCCGGCGTAGGCGCAATACCAGACGGTTTCCCAGCCGGTGGTGGGCTTGTTGCGATAGGGCTCAGGCAGTTGGTCCTTGGCCGAGGGCTTCGCCGCCTCGGCGGCGAAGGACGCCACGACGAGGAACAAGGACGCCAGCAAATGCGGAATCGGGCGCAACATTGGAATCTCCCTTCCACCGCGCGTCGGTCTCATCGAAGCCGACCCGGCCACTTGGATAAACACGCCGACAATCCGGCTGGCATCGCCGCAATCGCGCCACCTTGGCCCCGGAGTCCGGCGCTTCCCGACATCCCGAAACCAGCTTGGCTACTGATAAGAATCCTAGCCCTCGCCGTCGGAAAATACAATCCGCGCCAAAGGCATATGCACAAAGCCATACCCTTCATTCCTGTCACATGCGGCGCGGGAGTCGGCGCTGGTACCACGCCGATTCCTCACTGCACAGCGCGCGAGCAGACAGGCCGTGGCCTGAACGGTGGCGCTCCACTTTCCGGCAATGACTTTAGTTTCATCGCGCCAGGCCGCTAAAATGATCGCCGCAGCAAGGCTTCGCGGCCGCGAAATGGCCGCACCAGTCGTCACCGGATGGGAGGAAAAGCCGCATGAAGGACGAAGTTCCGATTCTGGAGGACGCCGAGCAAGGCCCCGGAAGGCTGGCGCGAGCGGCGTTGCGCGTAATCGACGCCGGCTTGCGCGGCCTGCAGGGATTGCGCGAACGCATCGAGGCGCCCATCGACGCAGAGGATTCCGGGGAGCACGGGAGGCGGAAACCATCCACCGCCGACGCGCAGCCCGCGATTGAAACGTCCGCACCGCCTCGCAAGACGCTGTTGCATCGCTTCCTGGTCGTCGTGATGTGCCTGTTGATCGGCGGCGTCACCGGCATGCTGATTTCCTATCGCGGCTTTTCAAAGCAGATCGACTCGCAGCTGAAGCAGATCGACTACCTGCAGGATGAAAACCGCCTGGCGGCCAGGAACGAGGCACGCAATCTCGACGCCAAGACCAAATTGCAGAGGGAAATCTCCGACTACCGCGCCTACCTGAACGAAATCCAGCAGGAGAGCGCGGACTACAAGCGCCAGATCGCCGAACTGAAAGCCCGCCTGGCTCCGCCGCCAAGCCCGACGCGGCCAGCGGCCAAGGGCGGGACGGCGACTGCGCCGGCGGCTGCCCGGCCGCGCCTCCCCCAAAAAACCGGAACCTGCGTCACCAATACGGAAAATCCAAGCGGCAACGTGCTCGACTGCATCTCCAAGTTCAACCGGCCGTAAATTGCATCCCAACGCCCGGCGGCGCGGAGCATGATCCCTGTTGGAATAAACGCTTAATGGAAATCCCGGCTCGCCGTAACCAGCGAGCCGAGCAATTCGCTGTGATCGAACAGGCGCTTGGCGATCAGATGCACCACGGCATGTTCGCCCTCGCCTTCGCGCTGCAAAGTCCCGGCGACGCCCATTAGCCGGCTGCCGAGCAGGAGTCGGCGCTGGCGCGACGCCAAGCCATTGAACACCACGACATTGGCGCTGCCGGTTTCGTCCTCCAGCGTGACGAAGATGACGCCGCCGGCGGTACCCGGCCGCTGCCGGCAGGTGACGATGCCGGCGCAGCGCACCAGGGCGTCGTTGCCGCGTTCGCGCAAGTCCATGACCGACAGGTAGCGCTGCGCCGCCAGCCTTGCGCGCAGCAGCGCCAGCGGATGGCGGCCGAGACTCAGGCCGAGGCTGCGGTAATCGGCGGCGATGTCTTCGCCCTCGCGCGGGGCGGCGAAGGCGACGGCCTCTTCGCGCGGCGCGACACCGGCGAACAGGTCGCGTTGCAGCGGCACCGCAGCCGCCATCCACGCCGCCTGGCGCCGATGTCCAGCCAACTGCGCCAGAGCGCCGGCGGCGGCCAACGCGTCGAGGTCGGCGCGGGCAAGCCCGGCACGCCTGGCCAGATCGGCGAGATCGGCGAAGGGCGCCGCCGCGCGCGCAGCGGCGATGCGCGCACCCGCCGCCGCCGTCAGGTTGCGCACCTGCAGCAGGCCGAGGCGCACGGCGGCGAGGTTGCCATCCGCGCCGTCGCCTTCGAGCGTGCACTCCCAGTCGCTCTGCGCGACATCCACGGGCAGGACAAGAACGTCATGGCGGCGCGCGTCCTGCACCAGTTGCGCGGCGGAATAGAAACCCATCGGCTGCGAATTCAGCAAGCCGAGCAGGAAGGCCGCCGGCTCGTGACGCTTGAGCCAGGCCGAGTCATAGGCGAGCAGCGCGAAGCTCGCGGCGTGCGACTCGGGAAAGCCGTACTCGCCGAAACCCCGGAGCTGGCGGTAGAGCGCCTCGGCAAAGTCGTCGGCATAGCCGCGATCGTGCATGCCCTTGAGCAGCTTGTCGCGGAAAGGCTCCAACCCGCCCTTGCGTTTCCATGCCGCCATGGCGCGCCGCAACTGGTCGGCTTCGCCGGGCGTAAAGCCGGCGGCAACGATGGCAAGCTGCATCGCCTGCTCCTGGAATATCGGGATGCCCAGCGTGCGTTCGAGCACGCCCCGCACCGCGTCCGAGGGATAGCTGACGGGGTCGATCTCCTGCCGCCGCCGCAAGTAGGGATGCACCATGTCGCCCTGGATCGGCCCGGGGCGCACCAGCGCCACCTCGATCACCAGGTCGTAGAAACAGGCGGGCCGGAGGCGCGGCAGCATCGACATCTGCGCCCGCGATTCGATCTGGAACACGCCGATCGTGTCGGCGCGCGAAATCATGGCATAGGTGGCGGCGTCCTTGTCCGGCACATCGGCCAGAGCAAAGGGCCGGCCACGCCGCTGCGCCACGGCGGCGAGCATGCGGCGCAGCGCCGTGAGCATGCCCAGGCTGAGCACATCGACCTTCATCAGCCCCAGCGCATCGATGTCGTCCTTGTCCCACTGGATCACGGTGCGCGCAGGGCTAGCGGCGTTTTCCACCGGCACCAGGCGGTCGAGCCGGTCGCGGCTGATGACGAAGCCGCCGACATGCTGCGACAAGTGGCGCGGAAAACCGATCAGCATCTGCGCGATCGCCAGCCAGCGCTGCACGCCCGGACTTGCCGGATCGAGGCCGACCTCGGCAAAACGCTGCGGCAATTCCTCGCGCTGCTCCCACCAGGCCAGATTGGCGGCCAGACGGTCGATGGCGGCGAGCGGAAAGCCCAGCGCCCGCCCCGCATCGCGCAGCGCACTGCGGGTGCGGTAGCTGATCACGGTCGCGGCCAGCGCGGCGCGCTCGCGGCCGTATTTGGCGTAGATGTACTGGATCACTTCCTCGCGCCGCTGGTGTTCGAAATCGACATCGATGTCCGGCGGCTCGTTGCGCTCCTTCGAGATGAAACGCTCGAACAACATGGACGCGCGTGCCGGATCGATTTCGGTAATGCCGATGGCGTAACAGACCGCCGAGTTGGCCGCCGAACCGCGCCCCTGGCAGAGGATATCCTTGCCGCGCGCCCAGGCGACGATGTCATGGACAGTGAGGAAATACGGTGCGTAGGCCATCTCGGCGATCAGTTGCAGCTCGTGCTCGACCTGCGTCCGCACCTTGTCCGCCACCCCGGCCGGATAGCGCCGCTGAAGGCCTTCTACGGTCAACTGCCGCAGCCGGGAGTCCGGCGTCTCGCCGGCAGGAACGACCTCTTCGGGATATTCGTAGCGCAGTTCGTCGAGCGAAAAACCGCAGCGCGCGGCGATGTTCAAGGTCTCGGCCAGCAACTCGGGCGGATACAGGCGCGCCAGTGCCAGGCGCGAGCGCAGGTGGCGCTCGCCGTTGGCAAACAGCGCAGCGCCGGCTGCCGCCACCGTGGTGTTCGCTCGCAGGGCGGTCAACGCATCCTGCAAGGGCCGCCGCGAGCGCGCATGCATGTGCACGTCGCCGGCGGCGACCAGCGGCAGATGCACAGCCGCCGCCAGTTCGCGCAGCCGCGCCAGGCGTTGCGGGTCATCGGGCCGCAGATGGCGCTCGTAGGCGATCCAGGCGCGGCCGGCGAAGTGCCCGGCAAGCCAGCGCGCGTCGGCATCCCAGTTCGCCGTTTCCCCCGATCCCGCCAAGGGGCTTCCTTCGGGGTGGCGGACTTCCTTCACCGTACCGCCAGCGCCGACTGTTGTCGAGGCCGCCGGAATCCACAGCGCCAGGCAATCCGGCACGCCGCCGCCGTCCCAGCCGGCAAGGTCGTTGCGCGTCAAGTGGTAACTGCCCTTTTTCGCACGGCGGCGCGCCAGGGTCACCAGCGCCGAGAGATTGCCGTAACCGGCGCGGTTCTGCGCCAGCAGCACCAGCTTCATGCCGCAGGCCAGTTGCAGTTCGGTACCGTGGATCAGTTGCAGCGCCACACCGCGCACCGCCAAGTGCGCCCGCACGCTGCCGGCGAAGCTGCATTCGTCGGTGATCGCCAGCGCCGCATAGCCCAACTGCGCCGCCCGCACCACCAGTTCCTCGGCGTGCGAGGCGCCACGGAGGAAGCTGAAGTTCGAAATGCAGTGAAGTTCGGCGTAAGCCGGCAGGGACGACATGACCAAGAGACTCTGGATAGCTGTATTTATATACAGTCTATCAGCCCGCCGGTCATCCTGTGGAAAACCTCAATTGTCGGGCCGGCGACAATCTCCTAAAGTTGAATAACTTAGCATCCAGGGCAAAGCCGCCATTAAGGCCCATATAAAAAAAGTGAGGAGATTTCCATGCTCGTGATATTTGAGCCCGCAGTCGGTTTGATGAATCGCTTGCGCGTCGGACCGCGCTACCTTGTCGTCGGCGCCGCGGGCGGCGTGTTGCTGATCGGACTGATGTCCCAGTTTGTGCTCAGCACCAATTCCAGCGTGTCCCTGACGCGCCAGGAACTGGGTGGCGCGGCGCTGATCGTGCCGATCCGCCAACTGGAAAATGCGACCCACGACCACCTGATTGCCAGCAGCCTGATTTCGGCCGGCGAGGACAGTCCCGATCTGAAGCAGCAAGCCGCGGCCGACGCGAAACGCATCGATGAATTGGTGCGGACCCTCGCCGCTGCACCCGCTATCGACGACGCCCTGAAGACCAGCGCCGCGACGCTGCCCAAGGAGTGGGATTTGCTCAAGACCCTGCTCGGCGCCTCATCGACCCCGGAATTGCGCGTGGTGCATGAGCGCTTCGCCTCGCGCGTGGCGAGCCACATGCGGCAAGCCGCCGATAGCACGGCGCTGACCCTGAATCCCGAACTCTCCACCTATTACCTGTATGACGTGCTGGTCAACCGCCTGCCGCCGTTGTCCAACACGCTGACCGAATTCCGCCTGCGCGCCAGCCTGATCGCCCAGATCCAGATGATCGATACCGGCGACATCGGCCGCCTCGACAAGCTGCTGGTGGACGCCCAGGCGCACGTCGCGCGCATGCGCGAAAGCCTGCGCAAGGGCAGCGCCGGCACGCCCCACCAAGCCGCGCTCGACGCCATTGTCGACAAGCTCGACAAGGAACTTGCCACCACGCGCAGCTTTGCCGAGACCTCGATCTTCTATGCCGGCTCCAACCTCAAGGTCACCGCCAAGGAAGTGCAAAAAAACACGGCGCCGCCGGTCGCAGTCACCATCTCGCTGGCCGAAGCCACCGAACGCGCCTTGCAGGCGCTGCTCGAAGAGCGCGAGGCAAAACTGCTCGCGCGCCGCAATATCTACCTGCTGCTCGCAGCCCTCGGCGTTGCGCTTGCCGGCTACCTGTCGATGGGCTCCTACATTTCCATGCTGCGCGGCGCCGACCGGCTGATGCAGGGCGGCCGCCGACTGGCCGACGGCGAACTGACCCACGTCATCGACCTTGGCACCCGCGACGAAATGGCTGAAGTCGCCGACAGCTTCAACCGCATGGCCACCTCGTTTCGCCAGATCGTGGAGTCGGTGCAGAAGAACGCCGTCGGCGTGCGCGATGCGGCCCACACGCTGGCCGATGCCACCGACCAGATCTCCGCCGGCACGGACAACCAGAATCGTCTCACCAAGGAAACGGTGACGGCCGTGGCGTCGATGTCGGGCAACATCAGCCAGGTCGCGGCCAACGCCGGCGAGGTCGACCAGATCGCCCGCCGCAGCAAGGAACACGCCGACGAAGGCGACGCCAGCCTGCGCACCATGCTGAACGACATCGGCGCGGCGGATACCGCGGTCACCCAGATCGCGGCGACCGTCGATGAATTCGTCAAATCGACCCTGGCCATCTTCGAGATGACAGCCCAGATCCGCGAAATCGCCGAGCAGACCAACCTGCTCGCATTGAACGCCGCCATCGAGGCGGCGCGCGCCGGAGAATCCGGCCGCGGCTTTGCCGTGGTCGCCGACGAAGTGCGCAAGCTGGCGGAGAAATCCGCCGCCTCGGCCGAGGAAATAGGCCGGCTCACCAGCACCGCCAGCGCCAAATCGAGCGAAGTCGAGGCCGCGATCAAGAGCGGCAGCGCCGCCCTGCGGGCCAGCACCGACCGCGCCCACCAGGTCGCCGGCGTCCTCGCCGAAACCAGCGAGTCGGTCAGCCATACCTCGCGCGAAATCAACCGCATTGCCGCGTCGGTCAAGGACCAGATGACCACCAGCAAGCAGATCAACGGCTATGTCGACGAAATCGCGCAAATGGCCGAGCGCAACAGCACTTCGGTGGCAAGCGCGGCGGCGGAAGCCAAGCACCTCGAACAACTCTCCGACCGGGTGCTGGCCGCGATCGGCGGCTTCCACGTCTGACCAAGCGTCGTCCGGCCGCGACGATCCTTGACGCCATCCGCATGGGATGGCGCCGGTCGTCTGCCGCGGCAGCCCGAGGCCGCTGCGCAAACGCGACTGGACCCGGCGGTTGCATGGCGGGAAGCGACGCGGCACACTCCGCCCGATGACCCGAACCCCTTCCGCGTCCGCAGCGAGAAAACCTCGCCGCGTCAAGGCGCGCTTCATGGCCCCCTTGGCCGTCGTGCTCATTTTCATCATGGGCGTGTTCGCCATCGCCATCCTGCGCATCGAGGTTCATATTCGCGACAAGGACAGCGACGAACGCACGGCCGCCGTGGCCAAGCTTTTCGCGCAGAAGCTGGACAAGGACACCAACCTGATGATCGCCACGATGCGCGCCATGATGACGAACCGGGCCATCGAGCAGGCATTTCGCAAGCGCGACCGCGAGGCGCTGTCCCGTCAGGGAAGTTTCCTGTTCGCCAGCCTGCACGACAACCACCGCATCACGCATTTGTACTTCACCGGACCGGATCTGATCAACCTGTATCGTTTTCACATCCCCGATGAGTTCGGCGACGAGATCAAGCGGGTCACCACGCTCCAGGCGAAAGAGCGGCAGGATGCGGCGTATGGCCTGGAACTGGGCGCGATGGGGACGCTCACGCTGCGGCTGGTGATGCCCTGGCTGCGCGACGGGCGCGTCATCGGCTACCTCGAGATCGGCGAAGAGATCGAACACCTGATCAGCGAAATCCGGGAGAGCCTCTCGGTGGACATGCTGGTGCTGGTCGATAAGCGCATGGTGTCGCAGCAACAATGGCAGCGCGGCCAGGCCTTGATGCAGCGCGAGGGCAACTGGGACCGTTTTGCGACCCACGTGGCGCTGGCGCAGACGATCGACGCGCTGCCCGCCGCGCTGGACGATCCAACGCTGCAGGCGCTGCTTGCCGGACGCACCGCGGAGATCGACGACCGCGGGCGCGCGCTGCACCTGGCCGTCGTTCCTCTCGAAGACGTCGCCAAGCGCCACATCGGCGACGTGGTGGTGATGCGCGACATCACCGGACTCGCTACAACCTTCCGCTGGTCCATCGTCGGCGTCACCGCGATCGGCCTGCTGGCGGCGATCGGCGTGCTCGGGGTGTTCTACCTCGCGCTCGACCGGGTGGAGAGCGATTACCGGCGCCAGCACGACCTCGAACACAAGCTGCTGCGCTTCAACGAAGAGTACAGCCGCATCCTGCAGCTGGAGAAACTGTCGGCCCTCGGCACGATGGTCGGCGGCATCGCCCACCAACTCAACAACCCGCTGGTCGGCGTGGTCAACCTGGCCCAGTTGGCAGAACGCGAAGCCGACAATCCGGCGCGCACGCGCGAACTGTTGGCCGAGATTCGCGGCGCCGGCGAGGACTGCCGCACTTTCGTCAAGCGCATGCTGGCGTTTTCCAAGGTCTCCTGTTTCGAGAGCAAGCCGACCCCGATGGCCGCGCTGATCGATGACACCGTGCTGCTGTTTCGCCAGACCGAGAATAGACACCTGCCGGTCGAAGTGAAGCTGCCCGACGAGGAGGTGGTGCTGACGGTCGACCCGATCCTGATCCGCCATGCATTGTTCAACCTGTTGGTCAATGCAGCCCAGGCCACGACCAACGATGGCGCCGTCGTCATCACCCTGGAGCGCGCAGACGATCCGGCGCGCGGGGTGCCCGGCTGGACGCTGGCGGTGAGCGATCACGGCCGTGGCATGTCGCCCGAGGTGCTGGACAAGATCTTCGTCCCCTTCTACACGACGCGCAGCGACGGCACCGGCCTCGGTCTGCCGGTGGTCCAGCATGTCGCCCTGCTGCACGACGGACAAGTGAGTGCCAGCAGCGAACCGGAGCGTGGCACGCGAATTGCGATCTGGTTGCCTGAAGTTCCCGCCGACCTGCCCCGGACCCCATCGAGCGTCGCCTGACATGCTGCCGAAAATTCTTGTGGTCGATGACGATCGCCATACCCGCATCCTGTTGGATCGGCTACTGGCCAAGACCGCCCGGGTGAGTCTGGCCACTGACGGCACCGAGGCGCGCCAACTGTTCGCGGCGGACGACTTCAATCTGGTACTGATGGATCAACGCCTGCCTGGCGACAACGGCATCGCCCTGCTGCGCGAATTTCGCGCCCGCCGACCGCATCTGGTGGGCATACTCATGACCGGTTTCGCCGACGTACGCGATGCCGTGGCGGCAGTGCGCGAAGGCCTGTTCGACTACCTGACCAAGCCCTTCGAAGACCTGGAAGCCCTTGAAGCGGTGATCGGCAAAGCGCTCGAACTCGACCGCGCCTATCGCGAAATCCATGGACTGCGCGCCCGCTTGTCCGACGAGTCGGGAATGCCTTCCGTCATCGGACAGTCCCCCGCCATGGAGCGCGTGCTCGGCCAGATTCGCCAGGTCGCGGGACTCGACACCACCGTGCTGCTGGAAGGTGAAAGCGGCACCGGCAAGGATCTCGCCGCCAAACTGATCCATGCCCTGAGCAAGCGCGCGACGAAGCGCTTGCTCGAGGTCAATTGCGGCGGATTGCCGGAAACCCTGCTGGAAAGCCTGCTGTTCGGCTATGAAAAAGGCGCCTTCACCGGCGCCGCCCAGGCCAATGCGGGCTACTTCGAACAGGCGCACGAAGGCAACCTGTTCCTCGACGAAATTGCCGACATGAGCCCGAAGCTGCAAAGCAACCTGTTGCGCGTGCTGCAAGACCACAGCTTCACACGCATCGGCGGCACCCAGCCGCGCGACGCCGACTTTCGCCTGATCTGCGCGACCAACCGTTCCCTGCTCGCCGAAGTCAAGGCCGGCCGCTTCCGCGAAGACCTTTACTACCGCATCGCCGTGGTGTCCGTGCACATGCCGCCCCTGCGCGAGCGCGAAGGCGACATCGTGCCGCTGGCCATGCATTTCCTCGACTATTACAAAACAAAATTCGGCAAGGATTGCGGCCAGTTGACACCTGCCGCCATGCGGGCGCTGGAAGGCTGCCGCTGGGAAGGCAACGTGCGCCAACTCCAGCACTGCATCGAGCGTGCCGTGGCGCTGCATGCGGGTGGCCCGGTCGATGTCCTCCATTTGTTTCCAAACGGCGAATCTTCCTCCCTGGGCGCTGCGCCTACGGAAAATACGGCATCGGCAATGACGCTACGCTATCAGGACGCACGTGGCGATTTCGAGCGCGACTATTTACGCCGCCTGCTCGCCACCGCCGGCGGCAATGTCTCGGAAGCCGCTCGCCTGAGCGGCATTCCGAGGCAGAATTTTTATGTCCGCATGAAGCGATGGGGAATTGTCACCGATAAGTGACATACGTCACTATTTTGCGACAAATTCGAACCGATTCCCTGGTGCATCCGATGATTGCTTCGTCGACAACGAGTCATGGCACAAGGGTTGCGTGTTCGCCAACAGTCACACTTATATCAAGGGGATCATCATGAAAAAAGCCATTGTCGCGAGCCTGCTGGCGCTCGCATCCGCGTTCTTGATAGTCGGGTGTACGCAGACAGGCGTCAAGAGTTACCCGAACGCGCCGGTCAAAGGCGTGGTCGAGGACGGCAGCAAGGAAACCTTCCTCAAAGTCGCCGGCGCCACGGTCTGGCTGATCCCCGCCACCGATGTGGCGGCCATGGGCAAAACGCCGATCGAAGTCAAGAAGGATGCAAAGAACGACGAGCCGCTGGAAGACAATCTGGCCGTCAACCGTGGGCGCTACCTGAACGCCAAGACCAATGACAAAGGCGAGTTCAGCTTTGCCGACGTCCCCGGCGGCAAATACTTCGTCTATGTCGAACCCGCCACCAGCAAATACCTGCCGGGCGGGGACAAGTCGCGCAAGGCCATGGGCACCGACGAACTGGGCGCCGCCCCCTTGCTGATCAAGATTTCCGGCAACGTGCCGGCCAACGCCACCTACATCGGCAGCTCCGCCTGCATCGAGTGCCACGAGGAGCAGAAGGACATCACCAAAACCGCACACCGTCTCGGCATCAAGGTCATCGGCAAGCAAAGCAAGCTGCAGGACTATTCCCGCTTCCCGGAGTTCAACAAGGGCCTGGACAAACTGATGGCGGGTACCAAGTTTTACTTCTACGGCTACGACAAGGGACGCAGTTTCGACAAATATTTGATCAGCGAAAAGGCGCCCGTCGATGCCTCATCGGTCAGCTTCACCGCCACCTTCTACAAGGATGGTGACGGCAAGCTCAAGTTCCGCACCGAGAACGCCAGGGATCCGAACGACAAGCCCCGCGTCTATCCGGTGGAAATGACCTACGGCGGCGCCGTCTACAAGCAGCGCTACCTGTTCCGCGTCGGCGCCAACCTGTTCCCCTTCGTCCAGTTCAACCAGGACGGCAATGAAAGCTATGCCGACCGCGGCCGCAAGACTTGGCGCGATTACCATGGCGACTGGCTGTACAACGAGCAGACCAAGAAGCTGGCCGATCCCTCCCCGGCCAAGTCCTTCGACAAGGAATGCGCGTCCTGCCACTACAACGGCTACGCGCTGACCAAGACCGCCGCGGGTGACTACAAGGCCGGCTCGAACAACGACCGCAACGGCGAACTGGACATCGACGGCGACGGCAAGCCCAACGAGATCAACATGGGCTGCGAAACCTGCCATGGTCCCGGTTCGGTGCACGACAAGGCGAAGGAGATCGACATGCCGGCCACTATCGTCAGCCCCAACAAGCTGGCGGCGGAGCGGGCCTCGATGATCTGCGTCCAGTGCCACAGCCGGCCCCAGGGCAATCTCAAGAACGACCAGCCGGTCAATAAGGCCAACAAGATGATGCTGCCGGGAACGTCCCGCAATGTCTTCCTCAGGGACTACACCCTGCGCGAAGATGCCGCCAAGGGTGCCTTATGGGCCGACGGCCTGCATTCCAAGGCACACCACCAGCAGGGTACGGACTTCATCAAGTCGCCCAAGCACCGTAACGGCAACCACCTGGTGGCCTGCGCCGACTGCCACGACACCCACGGCAACGGCAAGTTCGCGCACCAGTTGAAGGCCGACCCGAAGACGGCGGAATCCTGCACCAGTTGTCACAAGAGCAGTACCGATCTGAAGGCGCACCTGGCCGACAAGTCGAAGTGCACCGTGGCGCCGGAAAAGATCACCTGTTCCGACTGCCACAACACCAAGACCATGCAGACCGGCGCCGGCTTCGGCAAGGGCCTCGCCGGCAAGGACGGCAAGAACTACTGGCTGAACGACATCACCTCCCATGTCTATGACGTTCCGCGCAAGGACAACAAGGGC
>Ga0154354_1023_pt1 | contig 39272 bp, 33 predicted proteins | sample RifGroA2_FD_115882 | JGI IMG/M metagenome (GOLD analysis project Ga0154354, IMG submission 115882) | Rhodocyclales bacterium GWA2_65_19
CAGATGCGAGGGTTTGTTCTGCAGCACCGGGCGCAGGTACTTGAGCACCGAGGCGCTGGGCAGGAAGCGCAGGCTGTAGCGGTCGAGCAGGAATTTGCCTTCGCTCCCCGGCGAGGCGATCGACATATGCCTTGTAAGCCGGCAAGGATGCGGGATCGATTCCGGCGAGGCCGGCCCAACGCAGAAAAACCAGCGCATAGGCATCGACGAAGGAAAGTTTCTCGCCGAGCAAGCAGGGCGCGGCATGTTCCGCCATGCCCTGGATGCGTTCCAGGTGGCCGCGAAACATTGCCACCGCCGTCTGCCGGATGTCGGCCTGGGCGGCCTCGCTTGCGGCGAACTTGCCCGGCCGGAAGATGTGGGTAAAGGTCGGATGTACCGTGTTGTTCATCCAGGCGAAGACGGACATCGCCTCGGCGCGCTGCCATGGTTCGGGCGGCAGCAACCCGGCCTGGGGATAGCGCCGGTCGAGATAGTCGCAGATCGCCACGATCTGGCTCAGCGGCTTGCCGTCGACCAGCAGCAGCGGCACCTGGCCGCAGGGGTTGAGCGCCAGGTATTCGGATGAATGCTGCTCGTTCTTGTGCAACTTTACGGCCTGGGTCTCGAAGCCCTCTCCCGTGGCGGCCTAGATCGCCTCCAGGCCGACGTGGGGCACGAAGGAACAGGTACCGGAACCGTAGTAAAGCTTGATCATGAAATCGCTCCTCTGTGGTGGTGGGGTATGACAGGCCGTTCAGGGTACTCGGCGCACTGGCCAACAGTCGGCGCTGGCGATACGGCGCCGCGAAGGGTCTTCAGCTGTCCGCTGCCGGCGGGCTCAGCTCGGTGCGGAGGCGCTCGATCAGTGCGCTCAATTCGCCGGCCAGCGTAGCGCTGCAGGCATCGATCTCCGGCCGCGCCGCGTCGGCACGCAGCGCCGCATGCAGCGCGATGGCTGCCGCCGCGACAGTCGTTGCGCCGATGGTCCCGGCCGACCCCTTGAGCGTATGGGCCAGTTCCCTGGCGCTGGCCAGATCGTCGGCGGCCAGCGCCGCCGCCAGGCGCTGCGCGTCCCCGCCGTGGCTGTCCGCGAACAAGGCCAGCATCCGCGCATGCTTCGCCACATTGCCGCGCACCAGCGTCAGGCCGCGTTCGACGTCCAGGCCGGGGATCTGCGCCAGACGCTGCCGCCATTCGGCGGGGTCCGCCGACACCGGCGCCGCTCCGTTCGGCGCACCCGTCCCCGCCGCCGGAACGGTTTGCTGCGATGCGCTGCCGGAACCGGGAATTCCATCGGCGGCACGCAGCCACCGGAGCAGCGCCGCATAAAGGACATCCGGATTTACCGGCTTGGCGACGAAGTCGTCCATGCCGGCGGCGACGCAGGCCCGGCGATCCTCGTCGAAGGCGTTGGCGGTCATGGCCAGGATCGGGGTGGCGGCGCGATCAGGCAGCGCGCGAATGATGCGGGTCGCCTCCAGGCCGTCCATGCGCGGCATTTGCACGTCCATCAGGATCAACTGGTAGGCGGTGGCGCGCGCCCGGTCCACGGCCTCGCCGCCATCGACCGCGACATCGACCGCCAATCCCGCGCCGTGCAGCAGTTCCAGCGCGACTTCGCGGTTGATGGCGTTGTCCTCGACCAGCAGGATGCGCGCGCCACCGTGGCGCCGGCGCAGTTCGGCCTCGGCGTTCTCCGCCGTGGCACTCACGTCGGAAGGCATGATCCCGTGGCCACGTTGCAGGCGGGCGGTGAACCAGAAGCGGCTGCCCACGCCCGGCGTGCTGTCGGCGCCGGCTTCTCCGCCCATCAGTTGCGCCAGGCGCCGCGTGATGGCAAGTCCGAGGCCGGTACCGCCGTACTTGCGCGTGGTCGAGGCATCGCCCTGTTCGAAGGCAAGGAACAAACTGGGCATCTTGTCCGCGGCAACGCCGACGCCGGTATCCGTCACTTCGAAACGCACCAGAATCTCGTCTTGCGACACAGCGTCCTGCGTCCCGCCAGCGCCTTCCTGGAGCAGGATGGCGCGCAGGGTGACGGTCCCCTGCTCGGTGAATTTGATGGCGTTGCTGGCGTAGTTGAGCAGCGCCTGACGCAGCCGGGTCGGATCGCCGCGCAGCCAGATCGGCACGCCGTCGGGATCGACCTCGATCGCCAATCCCTTGGCCCGGGCCTGGTCGGAAACCAGCGAACGGACATGGTCGAGCACCGCGCCCAGCGGAAAATTGGCGTGCTCCAGTTCCAGCTTGCCGGCCTCGATCTTGGAGATGTCGAGGATGTCGTTGATCACCGCCAGCAGATGGTTGGCCGCGGTATCGATCTTGCCCAGCCGCTCGGCTTGCTCGGGCGCCTGTTCAGCGCGGCGCAGCAGATGGGTGAGTCCGATGATGGCGTTCATCGGCGTGCGGATTTCGTGGCTCATGTTGGCCAGGAAGGTGCTCTTGGCCAAGGATGCCGACTCGGCGGCATCCTTGGCTTGCGCCAGCTCGACGGTGCGCGCCTGAACCTGCGCTTCCAGCTGGTCGCGATGGCGGGACAGTTCTTGCTGCTTGGCGGCGAGCGCCTGGGTGCGCTCGGTCACCTGGTCGGCCATATGGTTGAAATCGCGCGCCAAATCCGTCAGTTCGTCGTCGCCCTCGAAAGCCACGCGGGCAGGGGAATCGCCCGCCGCCAGTTGCCGCGTGCCGGCCCGCACCAGGGCCAGGCGGCGCAGCACCAGCCGGTCCATGAGCAGCCCGAGCACCAGGAACACCAGCGCGTATTCGAGCAGGCTCCAGGTCAAATGCTTGGTCCAGCGTTCCCAGAGCGCGGCCCGGTAGCGTTCCAGCGGCAGCTTGATGCTCAACACGCCGCGCAGGTCGCTGACTTTGTAGCCGTAGGCATTGGCGTAGATCTCGCGGATGCTTTGCGGCGCTTCGTCGCTGCCGCCGTGACATTTCAGGCAATACGGCTCGATCCAGAGCGGTGCCGTGTAATGCATCCAGCCCATGCCCTTGTCGTCGCTGATCGCCTGCAGGCGCTCCTCGGCCTTGGGGTTGGCGCGGAACCAGGCCATTGCGTCCAGTTCGAAGCGGTCGGCCTGGTTGTCGGGATTGCGCGGACGGTCGGAGACGTTGTTGAAGGAAATCCCGCTCTTGTCCCAGTTCGGAAAATCCTTCGAGATGCGCCCCAGGGCATGGGCCGGAAGAAAGCCGACGGTCTTGCCATTCACCGGCAGGCCGCTGTCGAGAAACTGCCGGTGATAGACGCGCCGCACCGCCATCAGGATGCCGCGGATGGTATGGGCGTCGGCGACCTGTTCCTCGAACTGCTCGGTGGCGATGCGGCGATATTCCAGGGTGAGATCGACCGCCAGCATCGCTGCCATCACGACGCCCAAGGCCAGCCACATCTTGGTATGGATTTTCATGGGCGCCTATTTCTGAATTGGCCGGCCATCTTCACCGCCATTGAGATTTTCCCGCAACGCGTGATCGCACATGGTGAAGGATTATGCCCGATTCGGGGCGTCGCCAGCCCTCCAGATGATTACATTGACATCAGCGCTGCAACTGCCCCAGCTGGTCGACCAGCGCCTGCATGGTCTGCTCCACTTCGTCGCCGCGATCGAGCAGGTGCACCAGGCGTTTGCTGAAAGTACCCACCAGGTTTTCCATCTGGCGCTCCTGCTTGTCGCTCATGCCCAGGTAAATGAAGGAGTTCGCCAGATCCCGATCGAGTTCGAGCATCAGTTCGCTGCTTGCCGCCCGATCCCGGATATGCGCCTCGCGCAGGGTGCCGATCGCTTCGCGCACGCTCTGCAGCACGGTGAGTACACCCTGCTCGGTTTCGATCGCCTGCAGCCGCGAATCGGCCCCCTGCGCGGCAACGGAAAGGTTGTCGCGAATGCGGCCGCAGAACTCCTGGTCATCGAGCGGCATGTTGTTGACCATCAGCGTGACATGGTCGAAGTTATGCACGCTGCGCGCGCGAAACTCGAAGATGCGCCCCATCTCCCGCACATGGTCGATCACCGAGGTCTCCAGCGGGAGATTGGTTCCTGTCTTGCTCAGCGTCAGGCTGCGCTGGGCGGTCCGGGTTTGCACCACGCCGTCCAGCCGGTAGCGCTGCAGCAGTTCGAGCAACCCCTCGGCGATTTCCTGGTCGCTGCTCCAGCCGATCAGCTTGCTCATGAACTGGAGCACGATGCCGCCTTCGTCCATGCTGGCCAGCGCCAGGGATGACAGGTAGTCGGAGGCTTCCGCCTGCTCCTGCAGCGTGCGCTGGTTTTGCAGGATGTGCTGCGCCACCTTTATCTTGTGCAGCACCTCCTCCGGCTCGAAAGGCTTGACGATGAAGTCTTCGCCGCCCGCGTCGTAGCCCGTGAGCCGGGCATCGATGGTGTCGTGGCCGGAGACGAAGGTCACCGGAATCTGGCACAGGCCGGAATCGCCCTTGATCCGCCGACACAGGGCATAACCGTCCATGCCGGGCAGGCCGACGTCGAGCAGGAACATGTCCGGCTTTTTCTCGTCGAGCCGGGCCAGGCAGGCCTCGGCACTGCCGAAGGTCTCCACCGCGCAATCGGGTTCGGCAATGTCGCGGATCACCTCGAGAACTATGGGGTCGTCGTCGACAGCGAATATCTTGAATGGATCGCCCATGTCAGCCCTCTCCCAAGGTGCAGCTTACCAAATGCAATCTGCTCGACAGGTTAGCCGCGTAGACGCGGCCCAGTCAATATTTCCAACGCATATATTTGACGTCGATTGTTATGCCGCCGCGGCGCCCGTCAGGTCGCGCCAGAGGCACTTGCCCTTGCTGTCCTTGGCGATTTCGCCCAGCACGCGGTTGTGGTCGGCGAGTTCCGCGTCGCTGGCGCGCAGCACCACCAGCGGCGGCCGCTGGCGCGTGCCGCCCGCCGAGTAGTCGACGGCCGGGCTGTCGAACTCGATCTCCAGCGAATTCTGGCCGCGGGTCATGGCCAGGTAAACCTCGGCCAGCAGCTCGGCGTCGAGCAGCGCGCCATGCAGCTGGCGGCCGGAATTATCCACGCCGAACTCGGAGCACAGGGCGTTGAGGTTGTTCTTCTTGCCCGGCCGCATATCGCGCGCCATGCGCAAGGTGTCGATCACCTCGCTGCAGAGCTGATCGATGTTCCCCTGCTTGAGCAAGCCGAGTTCGTTGTTGAGGAAACCGACGTCGAAGGCAGCGTTGTGGATCACCAGTTCGGCGCCGCGGACGAACTCCATGAAGTCGCCGGCGATCTCGGAGAACTTCGGCTTGTCGGCAAGGAATTCGTTGGTCAGGCCATGGATCGCGATGGCGCCGGGGTCGATCTCGCGTTCGGGATTGAGATAGGCGTGAAAGCGCTGGCCGGTAAGCTGGCGCCCGCGCAATTCGACGCAGCCGATTTCGATCACGCGGTCGCCAGTGCGGAAATCCAGTCCGGTGGTTTCGGTATCCAGAACGATCTTGCGCATTTGTTCATCAGCCTCCGTTGCGGGCCAGCTCGACGCCGCGCCGCGCCAGCACGTCGGCGCGCTCGTTTTCGGCATGGCCGGCGTGGCCCTTGACCCAGATCCATTCGATTTTATGCTGTGCCGCCAGCCGATCGAGTTCGCGCCACAGGTCTTCGTTCTTGACCGGTTCCTTGTTCGCGGTTTTCCAGCCGCGCCGTTTCCAGCCGTGAATCCATTCGCTGATGCCCTTCTGCACATACTGCGAATCGGTGTGCACACGCGCCTGCACCGGCCCCTTCAGGGCACGCAGCGCCTCGATCACGGCCATCATTTCCATGCGGTTGTTGGTGGTCTGCGCCTCGCCGCCGAACAATTCCTTTTCGGTCGCGCCCTTGCGCAGGATCGCGCCCCAGCCGCCGGGACCGGGATTGCCGCTGCAAGCACCGTCGGTAAAAATTTCTATCATTGGTCCACTCTCTGTGTAATCGACACCAGGGCCTTGGCCCGCAGCTTGCGATCGTGCCAGGCCGGGGTGATCAGGCGCATGCCATGCTGGCGCTTGATCGCCTGCACGATATAGACGGCACCGGCAATGGGCCACCAGCGGTCGCCGGCAGCATCCATGAACTGGAAGCGCCGCAACCACTTCTCCTGCGTCACGGCCGGCGCGTAGCAACCGAAAGCGCCGGCCTGCATCTCGAAACCGAGCAGGGAAAACCAGTCCTTCAGGCGCGGCACGCTGAGGTAGGCGCCGCGCCACGGCGGCAGCGCCTGCCGCCGCGACAGCTTGCGCTTGGCGCCCCACAGGCTGAAGGGATTGAAGCCGGTGACGATCACATGCCCCTCGGGCACCAGGATGCGCTCGACCTCGCGCAACACCTGATGCGGATTGGGGTCGAACTCCAGCGTATGCGGCATCACCACCAGATCGATGCTGTTGGCGGCAAACGGCAGGTAATGCAGATCGGAGCGCACGTCCGAAACGCCGTCGTAGCGCCCGTCGTCGCAACGGAAGCGCAGCGGCATGCGGTTGGCGTGGAGGAAATCGTGGCTGGGCAGGGACAGCTGCACCGCATTGAAGCCGAAGATGTCGGCCACCAGCAGGTCGTGCTGCTGCTGTTCCCAATTGAGCACATACCGGCCGGCTGGCGTTTTCAGCCAGTCTTCGAATCCCTGAATTGACATTGCGCCCTGTTTGGAGAAAATTCCCGAATGACTGAAATACTGGCCCTGCACGCTTTCGACGACAACTATATCTGGCTGCTGCGCGCCGGAGGTTGCGTCGCGGTGGTGGACCCGGGCGACGCCGCGCCGGTATTCGACCACCTCGAGCGCAGCGGCGACCGTCTCTGCGCCGTACTCGCCACCCATCATCACGGCGACCACGTCGGCGGCCTGGAAGCAATCCTTTCCCGCCACGCCGTCCCGGTGTTCGGCCCAGCCGCCGAGGACATCCCCGGTGTCAGCCATCCACTGGCAGGCGGCGAACGCATCGGACTGCCCGAACTCGCGCTCGAACTCGACATCATCGCGGTGCCCGGACATACCCGCGGCCACATCGCCTATTATGGCCCAAGTCTCGGCGCCGCCGGCGCGCTGTTCTGCGGCGACACGCTGTTCGGCGCCGGCTGCGGACGGTTGTTCGAAGGCAGCCCGGCGCAGATGCAGGATTCCTTGGCCAAACTCGCCGTATTGCCGGCGCCGACTCTGGTCTATTGCGCCCACGAATACACCCAGAGCAACCTGCGCTTCGCGCTCGCCGTGGAGCCGGACAGCATCGCCGTGCAGCAGCGCAGCGAGGACGTGGCGCGCGACCGCCAGGCGGGCCGGTCGACCGTACCGACCAACATAGGCACGGAACTTGAGACCAATCCCTTCCTGCGCTGGAATGCGCCCGCGGTGAGGGCCGCGGCGGCAAGCCGGCTCGGACATGTCCCGGCCGACGCGGTGGAAACCTTCACCGCGATCCGCGAGTGGAAAAACCGGTTCGCGTGAAGGCCGAGAGCATATTTCGACGGCAATAGCGCCGGCGGCGGGTGCTTGGCTGGTCGAATTTAATTTAAACTTTTAGCAAGTGGCGTCGACCCGGTCGGCGTCCAGCCGCAGTGGCCGCACCGAGCACCCGCTTCCAAGAGGGAATAATGACGCCATGACCACACGCCGCACCTTCATCAAGACCCTCGCGGCAGTTCCTCCGCTGTACACCTTCCGGCGCAGCTGGGCGGCCAACGATCCCTCGCGGCTGGCGTTGATCATCGGCAACAGCACCTACCACGATGCGCCGCTGGTGAATCCGGTCAACGATGCCAAGGCGGTCGCCGGATTGTTCACCCAGGCCGGGTTCACGGTCGACTCGCGCCTCAATGCCACGCGCGTCGACATGATGACCGCCATCGAGCACTTCGGCGCGGCCATCAAGCGCTCGGAAACCAAGCTGGTGGTGTTCTATTACGCCGGTCACGGCGCCCAGCTCGACTGGCGCAACTACCTGTTGCCGATCGACGCGGTGGTGGAACGGCAGGAGCACATGAAGGAGCGCTGCGTCGACCTCAGCCTGCTGCTCGGCCAGCTAAGCGCGGCCAAGGACAAGACCTTCATCGTGATTCTCGATGCCTGCCGCAACAACCCCTTTGGCAAGTTCTACCGACCGGAACAGAAAGGCCTTTCGCAGTTCGATGCCCCGGTCGGCAGCCTGCTCGCCTATGCGACCTCACCCGGCAACGTCGCCTCCGACGGCGACGGTCAAAACGGCCTGTACACCGAAAACCTGGTGCGCGAACTGTCGGTACGCAACACCCGCATCGAGGATGCCTTGAAGCGCGTGCGCCTGAATGTGCGGCTCGCCTCGCATGGCGAACAGATTCCCTGGGAGACCACCTCGCTGGAAGGCGACGTCTTCATCTTCAACGAAGGACAGAAGAAGCTTTCCGAGGCGGAGCTGGAAAAGCAGGTGGAAGCAGACGTCACCGAATGGGCGCGCATCAAGTCCTCCAAGAAGGTCGACGACTGGGTGGGCTACCTGCGCGTGTTTCCCAATGGCCGCTTCGCCGAAATCGCCCAAATGCGGCTGACGCGGCTACTGGCCGATGTCGAGAAGCAGCGTGTCGACCGCGAGCAGCAGGAAAAAGCCAAGGCCGAAGCGCTGGCCGCCGAAAAAAGGCAGCAGGAAGAACAAAAGCGTCTCGACCAGGAGCGCGCCGAACGCGAACGGATTCGTCTTGCCGAAGCGCAGCGCCTGGCCGCCGAACGCAAGCAGCTCGAAGAACAGCAACTTCAGGAACAGCGGCGGCGCGAGGAAGAACAGAAAGCCATCGAAGCCAAGCGCCGCCAGGAGCAGGAACGCCTGGATCGCGAGCGCCAGCGCATCGCCGAGGCCGAACGTCTGGCGGAGGAGCGCAGGAAACAGGAGGCGCAACGCCAGCTGGCCGACCGCGAACGCATCGAACGCGAGCGGCAGCGCGCCGCCGAGGCCCAGCGGCTGGCCGCCGAACGCAAGCAACTCGAAGAGCAGCAACTGCTGGAGCAGCGCCGCCGCCAGGAAGCGCAACGGGCCGCGGAGCTCAAGCGCCGCCAGGAGCAGGAGCGCCTCGATCGCGAGCGCCAGCGCATCGTCGAGGCCGAACGCCTGGCGGAGGAGCATCGGCAGCAGGAGCTGCAACGTCAGGCAGAGGAACAAAAGCGCATCGAACAACAGAAGCTGGAACTGGCCGCGGCCGCGAAGCCAGCCCCGGCCCAGCCACCTGCTGCCGCTGCCGCCACCCCATCCGCTACTGGTCCGGCCGCGGTTCAGGCGCCGCGGCCGACTCCGCCGCGCCCATCCGGCGCGCCGATGATCAATCTCGGGCCGGGCCTCCCGGTACCGACGCTGATCGCGCCCTCGACCAATCCATTTTCTGCCGGACGCTATCCGCTGAACCGCACCTTCACCGTGGGCGACGAAGCGACCATACGCCAAAGCGACCTCCTGACCGGAGTCGAGGAGCGGACTTATACGGCCCGCGTGACGCGGGTCGATTACGACGAAGACCGGGTCGAACTCAACAATGGAATCGTGATCACGGATCTAATGGGCAATGCCATCAAGACAGGCCCGGTCGAATATGACACGCCAGTACAGTTCGTCCCGGCCGAGTTCCAGGTCGGCAAAAAATGGACGGCGGCCTTCCGCCGTACCCAGAGTGGCACGACTACCAACGCCTACTACGACTTGCAGATAGTGAAGCGGGAAACCATCAACGTTCCGGCCGGAAGTTTCGACACCTTCAGGATCGAAGGCGAAGGCTGGAACATAACAGTCGGTGCCCGCCTCGACGTGAAGTTCTGGCTGGTGCCCGGACTGAATTTCACAATAAGAAGCGAATTCGTCACCAAGAACAAATTCGGCCGCTTCGGCAACACCGAAAAGAAAGAACTCGTTTCCCTGCGTCAGCAGGCCATCGAAATCGCCTGCCTGACGCCGTCCGGCGGACCGACGCGCACCCTGGCGGTCAAGGGCAGTTGCGCGCCTGCCGCGTAATCGGCAAATACGCCTTTGCATTGACCGCAGCGACCGCCTTGGCTAAGATGCGGCGCCCTCTTGCGCACCTGTAACGGTGCGCAATTTTTGCTACCGCTGCACCTGGCGCAGATATCGAGTCGCCAGCCTTCACTGGTAAGCCTGCCCCGCCCAATGTCCCTGCTTCGCCGCCTTGTTCCGCCGCTGCTGCTCCTGCTGATGGCCTCCGCACATGCCGAGCAGGCGCTGCAGCTGTCGCCGGAGCTCGCTGCGACCTCGGCCCTGCCCGCCGCCGCCACGCCCGCCATACTGCCGACGCTGCCCGATCCTTCGCAGGAAGTGAAGGACGACCTGCCGCCGATCCCGACCATCGACCTCACCACGCCGCCGGACGACTTGTGGCAGCGCATGCGCAACGGCTTTTCGATGCCCGACCTGGACAGCCCGCTGGTGGCGGACCGCCAGGCCTGGTACCTGAACCGTCCTGAACTGCTGCAGCGCATCTTCGAGCGCAGCCGGCGCTACCTGCATCACATCGTCGACGAACTCGAAAAGCGCGGCATGCCGACCGAACTGGCCTTGCTGCCCATCGTCGAAAGCTCGTTCAATCCGCTGGCATACTCCTCGGCGCGCGCCCTCGGCATGTGGCAGTTCATTCCCGCCACCGGCAAGACCTACAATCTGAAGCAGAACTGGTGGCTCGACCAGCGCCGCGACATCGTCGCCTCGACCAGCGCCGCGCTCGACTACCTGCAATACATCTATGAAATGCATGGAGACTGGCACCTGGCGCTGGCCTCCTACAACTGGGGCGAAGGCGCCGTCGGCCGCGCCATCGCCAAGAACCAGGCGAAGGGCCTGCCGACCGACTACCTGCACCTCAAGATGCCGGGCGAGACGCGCTACTACGTGCCCAAGTTGCAGGCGATCAAGAACATCATCGCCCAGCCGCAGCTATTCGGCATCCATCTCGACCCGATTCCCAACCGGCCCTATTTCGCCACCGTCGAACGCAGCGAAAACATGGACGTGGCGCTGGCCGCACGCCTCGCGGAAATCCCGGTGGAGGAGTTCATCGCGCTCAATCCCGCCTACAGCCGGCCGGTGATGCCGACCGCAGCCAACAGCCCGCTGGTGCTTCCGGCAGAAAAGGTGCAAACCTTTCTCGCCAACCTGCAGAACCACGAAGCGCAGGACAAGCCGCTCTCCGCCTGGCTCACGCACAAGCTGAAGAAAGGCGAAAAACTCGGCAACGTCGCCAAGCGCTACGGCATCAGCCCGGTGCGCCTCAAACAGCTCAACGGCATCAACGCGCGAACCAGGATCGGTCCCGGCTTCGCGCTGCTGGTGCCGGGCAAGGATGCGATCGGCCACGAAGCCATCGCCGCCCGCCTGCCGCAAACGCCGGCCAGGCCGCCGCGCGCCGTCAAGGCGAAGAAAGGCAAGGCCGGCAAGGCCCGCGCCAAGCCCAAGGGGATCACGGTCAAGATCAGGAAGGCGCCGGCCGCCAAGCCGGCGGTCAAGCCGAAGAAGCGCTAAGCGGCGGATCCGGACAAGCCGCAAGCTTCGTCATTACCCAGACATCTGGCGCATGACTTTCACCGGGAACGAGAAAACACTACTCCCAATGTATTGGGGCGGGCTTGTTTAGGAGATCGAGAAGCGATTGGCCTCGGTCTGAAGTTCCATTGCCAGCCGGCGTAGTTCTTCGGCCATTCTGACGATGCGCTCGACATTCTTCGAGACTTCTTCGCTGGCATTGGTTACCTGCGCAACGCCATCGGCAACACGTTTCACGCCAATTTCGATTCCCGAGACCGCTCGGCAAAGCTACGACAGTGTGAAGCGCCGCGAGGAATCCTGCAGCGTGGCAGCCACCGCCGCCAGCCGCTGCGCTGCGGCAGCGGTTTGGCCGACCGCGGTGCTGTTCTCCTCGGTCATCTGCGCAATCTGCTCGACCCGGCGCGCAATGTCGTTGCTGGCGGTCGACTGCTCTTGCAAGGCGTTGGTGATGTCGCCGACCACCGTCAGCACGCTGTGCGATTGTTCGTCGATCAGCTTGATCGACTGCCCCGCTTCCTCGGACAGGCGGGCCACGCCTTCCATGGCAACCACCACGTTCTCCATGCTGCCGACCGCGCCGGCGGTCACCGCCTGCACCTGGTCGATCATGCCGGCGATTTCTTTCGTCGAATTGGCAGTGCGCTCGGCGAGCTTGCGGACTTCGTCGGCGACCACGGCAAATCCACGGCCCTGGTCCCCGGCGCGGGCGGCTTCGATCGCTGCGTTCAGAGCCAGCAGGTTGGTCTGTTCGGCCACTTCCCTAATCACCGCGACGATCGAGGAAATCTTTTCGGAAAGTTCACCCAGCTGCCGGGTCTTTTCGGCGGTGGCCTGGACCGACTGCGAGGTGCTTGCGTCCGCATCGATCAGCGCCCCGACCGTCTTGCGTCCCACCAGCGAAGCCTCGCCGGAACGCGTCGCCGAGGCACTGACCTCTCCGGCGTGGTCGGACACCTGAGCTATCGACACCGACATTTCCTCGACGGACGCCGCCATGGATGATGCGGCTTGCGCCTGGGAATCCGAGGAGCGCGCCAACTGGGTGGTGGTCGCGGCCAGCTGGTTGCTCATGGCAGCGATTTCCTGGGCATTGCTTTGCAGTGAGCCGACCAGCTGCCGCAGGGAGTCCCTCATCCGATCGCACGAGGTGAGCACGGAGCCAATTTCGTCCTGCCCCCGGGCGGCAATCCCGCCGGATAGGTCGCCATTGGCAATTCGTTGAGCGATGTTCTGGACTTCGTTCAGCGGGCCGGTGATGGACGCAACGATTCGTCCGGAGAGTATCAACAGGATGGCTGCGGCGATGATGGAGATGGTCGTGATACGGACCAGGCTGCTGCGGAATTCAGCGTCCACATCGTCGGTGTAGATGCCGGTTGCCACCACCCAGTTCCAGGGTTCGTACAGCGCGCCGGTCGACACCTTGGGCACTGGACTGCCACCTGCGCCGCGCGGCCAGATGTAGTCCACAAATTCCTGTTTGCCCCGTTTGGCGGCAGCCACGGTTTCCACCAGGATCAGGACGCCGTTCGCGTCCTTGAGTCCGGACAGATCCTTGCCTTCGAGTTCAGCTTTGATCGGATGGCGAATCATCCGATGCGCCGTATCGACGATGAAAAAGTAGTTGTCGCCGTCGTAGCGCAGCGCTCCCACTGCTGCCTTGGCCTGCTCCTGGGCGGCGGCGCTGTCCAGCTTTCCGCTCGCCGCCAGATCTCCATAGTGGCGCGTCAAAGTCAGGGCATTTTCAACCAGCGCCTGGGTTTTCTGGCGCCGTTCCTTGATGGTATCGCTACGTTGGGTCCATGCCGAGGCTATGGTGATCGCGGCTAACAAGGCCATGGTCAATGCAACCAGGAGCCACAGGCGGTGGCGAATCTTCAGGTGAGCAATCATGGTTAATCCAATCGAGGGAGGTGTCATGATAATACCATTTTTGTTGCAGTGCACCACCTCGCATTTCGCTAAGTTTACAGGCTTACGCTGTCGTTGTTCCGGCGGAATCAGCGCTGCCACGCGATGACGGTTGCTGGCGGTAGGCGAGACATTTTTCCAGCGCAAACCTGCCGTCGGTGAGCGCTCCGGCCTGGCAACTGGCAATGCAGGGCTTGTCCGCGCAGTGCACGCAGGACCGCGCGAACGCCGGAACAACGTCTTTCAATTCGGCGCCAGGTGAGCGTCGGGGACTGAACGCGCTGAGCATTTCCGGGTCTCAGTTACAAGCTAGGCTGCGCATGGCAGTGCGCCTAAGCGCTGGCGCTTTTCGCTGTGGCGGAGTTTGGCATTGTGACCGTTCTTTGAGGAGTTCCTTTATGTTTCCGCGCGTTTTGCTCGTTTGGCTACCGACACCCGAAAAGTCAAAAGCCTGCCCTCTCCGTACTGAGGTAATACTTGCGGCAATCCCGCAGGAAGGTACGGAGAGACTGGACTTGCCCTGACCGAGAGGAACGTTTTCGGAGCGCTTTGAAATGTTGGGGGGCTTCGATCATGTCGCGGCCACAAGCCAGGACAATTGCGCCTGCGCTAGCCTGCATGGTGATGGCGGGCTGCGCGACAGTTCCGACCGGAGACCGGCCACAGGTCGTCGATATGCCTCTGGCCTCGGCACATTCGGAGATTGCCTTCACCATGACCACCGGTTACAGGCAGAGCTTGGTTTGCAGTAAAGAACCGAGTTGCCCGGAGCAATCAGACAAGGTCGCCGCAATGGGCTTCGCGCGGCAAGTCGAGCGGGTAACGGGTGCTTTGCAAAAAGGAGCTCGGCATCTGTATCCGGATCTGGCGCGGCGCGCCCCGGGATTGGTCGATAGCCGCTTCGACGTCTTTATCGTCGAGAACGATGAACTTGGCAGCGCTTCCAGCGCCAACGGCAGAATCGCGCTTAATGACGCATTTGCAGCGTTGCGGCCTTACGACGAATTGCTGGCGTTCGTCATCGCCCGCGAAATGGGCCACGTGATCGCACGCCACCCCGAAGAAAATTCGGCCGCCAGCATCGCCACGTCCGCGATCCTGAGCGTTGTTATCCCCGGCAGCAGCTTGCTGAAGACCGCGATATCCGCGACCGGATCGGAAATCGCCGCCAGGAGCAAAGAAGAGGTACAGGTGCTGGAAGCCGACGCAATTGCGCTTAGCCTGCTTAAAGCGGCAGGTTTTCGCCTGCGCGACGTCGCCCTCTCCTTGCGTATGGCGTCTGCATGGCCAGATGCCGGCCGGTGGTCGAAAAACTTCAGAGAATCATCCGACAATCTGCTTGCCGAACTCCGCAGGACCGAGTTCGCAGTCGCAGCAGCTACGGGAGAGCCCGCGGCGGGGCGCGGTAACTGATGCTTGCAGCTTCGGGTGAAGGACGTGGACTTTGGTCACAGTACGCCTACCCTGATCGACACCCATGTATTAAAAGTCGGCGGTGGTATTGGCCGATCTGAGACGCGCGGCTCCGTATATACAAAGCGGCCTTGAACGCGGTGGCAGCGCGCAAGAAATAGTCAATCATGAATTCCGGACACGCGGAACTCGATTCACAAGACCGAGCTAAACAGCCTTGATGCAACGCACCGCGTGCGTGGCGCCGAACAGGGTTTCGGCCGGATAGGCACGCTGGCAGTTTGCGTCGGCGAGCGGGCAGCGCGGATGAAAATGGCATCCCGCCGGGGGATTCGCCGGCGAGGGCATGTCGCCCGCCAGCTTCACCACTTCCCGGCCCACGCCGTCGATGCGCGGCACTGCGGCCAGCAGCGCCTGGGTGTAGGGATGGCGCGGGTGGCGCAAAACCTCGTCGGCGCTGCCGCGTTCCACCACGCGCCCGAGGTACATCACCGCCACATCGTGGGCCAGGTAATCGACCACGGCGATGTTGTGCGTGATGAAGAGATAGGCCAGCTTCAGCTCGCGCTGCAGGTCGGACAGCAGGTTGAGGATCTGCGCCTGCACCGAAACATCCAGCGCCGAGGTCGGTTCGTCGCAGATCAGCAGTTGCGGCTTGACCGCCAGCGCGCGAGCGATGGCGATGCGCTGGCGCTGGCCGCCGGAGAACTCGTGCGGATAGCGGCTGACCATGTCGGCGCGCAAGCCGACCTGCTCCAGCAGCGGCCCGACCTTGGCCGCCGCATCGCCGCCGCCGACGCTCAGCGCCTGCATGCCCTCGGCGATGATGTCGCCGATGCGCAAGCGCGGGTTGAGCGAGGCGAACGGGTCCTGGAATACCATCTGCATTTTGGCGCGCAGCGGCCGCAGTTCGCTGGTCGAGCGCGTGGTGAGTTCGACGCCGTCGAGCCGCACGCTGCCGGCCGTCGGCCGCAGCAACTGCAGCATGGCCTTGCCGGCGGTGGTCTTGCCGCAGCCCGACTCGCCGACCAGGGCCAGCGTGCGTCCCGGCTTGAGTTGCAGCGACATGCCGTCGACCGCGCGCACGGCGCCGACGGCGCGCCGCAGGATGCCGCGCCGGATCGGGAAATGCACTTTCAGATCGGCGACCTCCAGCAGCGGCTTGGCCTCGGCGGCAAACGCCGCGCCGCCCGCGCCGACTTCTGCGGCGACGCCTGGCGCGGCGCCGGGCAGGAAGCAGCGCACGCGCTGCATGGCATCCACTTCGCGCCAGGGCGGCGGCGCCTGGCGGCACTGCGGCATGACCTCGCAGCAGCGCTCGGCGAAGCGGCAGCCTTCATGGCGAACGTCCGCCGCCGGCACGCTGCCGGGGATCGTCGCCAGGCGGCCGCCGCGCCGTTCCGCGTCGGGCAGCGCGGCGAACAGGCGCACCGAATAGGGATGCGCAGGCTGGCTGAAGAAAGCGCGGCGTGGCGCCTCCTCTACCAGTTGTCCGGCATACATGACGCCGACCCGGTCGGCCATGCGCGCCACCACGCCGAGATCGTGGGTGATCAAGAGCAGCGCCATGCCCTGCTGGCGCCGCAGTTCGTCGAGCAGGTCCAGCACCTGCGCCTGGATCGTCACGTCGAGCGCCGTGGTCGGCTCGTCGGCAATCAACAGGCGCGGCGCGCCGGCCAGGGCGATGGCGATCATCACCCGCTGGCGCAGACCACCCGAAAGCTGGAAGGGATACTCGTCGAGCCGCCGCCGCGGATCGGGAATCCCGACCTGGTCGAGCAAGTCTTCGGCGCGTGCGCGCGCCGCGGCGCCTTGCAGCCCGCCGTGCAGTTCGAGCGCCTCGACAATCTGGCGGCCGACCGTCAGCACCGGGTTGAGGCTGGTGGCCGGCTCCTGGAAGATCATGCCGATGCCGCCGCCGCGCATGTCGCGCATACCCGACTCGGGCAGGGCCAGCAACTCGGTCCCCTCGAAACTGACACTGCCGCTGGCGACCTGGGCCGCGGCCGGCAGCAGGCGCATGATGCCGAGCGCCGTCATCGACTTGCCGCAGCCGGATTCACCCAGCAGCGTGAAGCATTCACCGGCGGCGATGTCGAAACTGATGCCATCGACCGGCCGCGCGGCGCCGATGTGGATTGTCAGATCCTTCACGGCAAGAATGCTCATGTCGACGACCGCGGGTCGAAGGCGTCGCGTACCGCGTCGGCGAACAGGTTGGCCGCCAGCACCAGGGCGAACATGAAGCTGAAGGCTGCCGCCAGCGACCACCAGACCATGGGCTCGCGCGCCAGCTCCATGCGCGCCGTGTTGATCATGGTGCCGAACGAGATCGTGGTCGGATCGACGCCGACACCGACGTAGGACAGCACGGCTTCGGCCAGCACCAGGCCCGAGAAGTCCATGACCAGCGCGATCAGCACGATGTGCATCAGGTTGGGCAGGATGTGGCGGCGCATGATGGCGAAGCGGCCGACGCCGAAAGCCTGCGCCGCCTGGACGAATTCCAGTTCGCGCAGCTTCAGCGTCTCGCCGCGCAAGAGGCGCGCGACGCCGGTCCAGCTGGTCATGCCGAGGATCAGGCAGAGCGCCAGCAGGCGCGCGTCGGCGCGCTCGGCCGAGGTGGCGAACCACTGCGGATGGGTGTCGATGATGACCTGCATCATCAGCACCGCGGCGGCGATCAGCAGCACGCCGGGGATCGAGGAGAGCGTGGTGTAGAGATACTGGATCAGGTCGTCGACCCAGCCGCCGACGTAGCCGGCGAGAATACCCAGCAGCACCGCCAGCGGCAGCATCACCAGGGTGGTGAGTGTGCCGATCAACAGGCCGGTGCGTATGCTTTTCAGGGAAAGATACAAGACGTCCTGACCCACCTTGTCGGTGCCGAAGACGTGGTAGCCGCCGCCGAGCGAAAGCGCGACGCCGAACAGCAGCAGGATGGCCAGCAGGGCGACCAGCACCGCGCCGGTCGCCTTGCTCTGCACTACCTTCGGGTCGTTGCCGGCGCCGTCCCCGGGGATACCGCTTCGCATAACTCTCAGGACCGCCATGAACTCCTGCTTGCGCGTCCGGCTCACCAGCGCCACCAACGCCAGCCAAACCGCCAGCGCCGCCGCCAAGCCGCGCGACAGGCGCAGGGCGATGTCGAACTCGTGGCCGGACAAGTCCTGCCCGAGATGCGCGCCGCCATGCTTGAGCCGCGGGAACTCGCGCTGCGTCGAATTTTCCAGCGCCTCCTTGGCGAACAGGTGGGTTGCCAGCGGTGCCGAATAGGTCTTCTCGCCACGCTGGCGCAGGTCGGACAAAAGCGCATCGAGCGCCGAATTCACCTCGACCGCATATCTTGCCGCCGCACCGGGTTGCGCCTCCAGTCGAGCCCGGTAGTGCAGCGAATCGAGCAGGCCGATCAGGACAAATACCGCCAGCACCGTCGCCGCCGCCATCGCCACGCCGTCCTTCAGCACACGCCCCCAGGCCGCGCGCAGCGCATCCTGGCGCCGCGCCCACAGCGCCAGGCCGACGATGGCCGCGATCAGCACGAACAGCAGCGCATCCGACCAGAGCAGCACGATTTGGAAGCTCATTGCAACCGCACCCGCGGATCGGCCAGGGTGTAGGAAATGTCGGTCAGCAGCAGGCCGACAATGTAGAGCACCGAGCCGATGAAGACCATCGAACGCACCACGGCGAAATCCTGGGCGTTGATGGCGTCGATGGTGTAGCTGCCGAGGCCCGGAATGCCGAAGAAGGATTCGGTCAGCAGGCTGCCCATGAACAGGGTTGGGATCACCACCACGACGCCGGTCAGGATCGGGATCAGGGCATTGCGCAGGACATGGCGGAACAGCACCACGCGCTCGGGCAGGCCCTTGGCGCGCGCGGTACGCACGTAGTCGCGGGTGATTTCCTCGAGGAAGATGGTGCGATACCAGCGCGCCGAGCCGCCGACGCCGCCGATCACGCCGATGATCACCGGCAGGAACAGAAACTTGGCCGCATCGAACCCGCCGCCGTAGCCCGAGATCGGCGCCAGGTGCCAGACCTTGGACACCAGCCATTGGCCGCCGATGATGTAGAACAGGCCGGAGATCGACATCATCGCCACGCACAGCACCACGCCCGAAAAATCCAGCGCCGTGGCGCGGAAGAACACCAGCAGCAGGGCGAAGGCAATCGCCACGAAGAGGCCGAGGACGAAGGTCGGCAGCGCGATCGCCAGGCTCGGCCCCATGCGCGTGGCGATCTCGCGCGCGATGTCGCGGCCGTCGTCGGCGCGGCCGAAATCGCCGGCGAACATGCGCACCGACTTGCTGAAGAAGATCGTCTCGGTCAGCGTCGCGCTGCCGCTGGCCGTCGCGTTCCATAGTAGCGGCTTGTCGTAGCCACGCTCGGCCTTCCACTTCTGGATCGCCTCGGGCGTCACGCGCTTGACGCCCAACTGCATGCGCGCCATGTCGTCCGGTGTGTTCACCACGAAGAACAGGGCGAAGGTCAACAGATTGACGCCGACCAGGATCGGAATCGCATACAGCAGGCGGCGGATGACGTAGGCAAGCATCAGGGTTTCGGCAAGTCGCGTCCCAGCAGCATAGCGAAAAATTCGCGCCGCATCGCAGGCGAAAAATCGTGACGACTGACAAATTCCGTCGCCGCCCCGGCGCCGCGCCATTCGATGCCCCAGATCGGCGCGATGGCGGTCGGCAGCATGGCATAGCGCGCGTCGCCAACAAAGCCGGGACGCGCCGGATCGAGCACGACGAAGCCGTCGGAAAAAACCCGGAAGCGTTCGATGTCCCGCATGCGCCTGGCATCGCCCGCCGCCGCGCTGCGCGCCGCGGCGGCGTCGAGCAGCGCGGCCGACTGGCCGGGATAATGGCGCGGCGTGAAGCCCAGGTGAAAGGCATCGACCTGGACCCGGCCGTCATGGACATACAGCGAACGCCAGAGCAACAGGTTGGCCATCGAGGGCTTGACCGACAGTTGCGCGGGCTGGTGTCCGCGTGCCTGCGCCAGGGCCAGCGCCGCGGCCTCCGCCCGCTGCTGCTGAAACAAGCCGATGCCGAAATAGGCCAGGCCGAGCAGCAGCCCCCAGCGCAGGGCGCGCGAGTCCGGCCGCCGCAGATAGAAATACAGCGGCACCGCAAGCAGCAGCGTGAACAGCGGATCGACCACCGCAATCAGGTTCCAGGCTTCCTTGCGCTCCGAAAACGGCAGCCACAGGTGCGTGCCGTAGCTGGTGCAGGCGTCGAGCAGGGGGTGCGGCAGGTAGCCGGCGACGCTGCCGGCGTACAGCGCGCCGAATCCGATCCGCCGCCGCAGCACGGGCCACAGCAGCAGCGCCGCGATCAGGGCGCCGACGGGGACGAAGGCCAGCGCATGGGTGAAGTGGCGGTGGTAGTCGAGTACCAGCAGGGCATCGCTGCCGCTTTGGATCAGCGCGTCGGCGTCGGGCAGCAAACCGGCTGCGGCGCCTATGCCGGCGGCGATGCGCCGTATCGCGAGCGCCGACTCCTGGCCCCGGTGACGGAACGATGCCACGCCGCTTGCCAGCGCCGCGCCCATCACGGCATGAGTCAGGATATCCATGCCGCGAATAGTAGAGCCGATTTCATTCCGACGGCGGCGCCTTCCGGCCGAAGCGGCCCAGCAGTCCTTTCGCCTTCTGCCGCGCGATGAATTCCTCGTTCCTGGGCCAGGCCCCGGTGGTCAGCCGGGTCTTGAGCGCGCCCAGGGCGGCGCCCAGCAACGCGACGACGACCAGCGGCAGCAGGATCGGCATCAGGCTGGCCAGGATCAGCCGTTCCGCGGCCTTCAGCAGCCGCGCGAGACGGGGCGGTCCGCCCAGGGCTTGTTGCAGCAGCGAGACGATCATGTAGCTGAGGAAGGCGTCGGTTATCAAGGCCCCGATGCCGAAGGGAATGCGACAGCCCAACCCCGAGAAATCGCTCTCGCCCCAGAGCCAGGGCAGCGAAATGCTGCCGGAGCAGACGCGCTCGCCGAAGCCGAAGGCGACCCAGTTGCCGATCGAGGCCAGCCCCGCCAGCGCCAGTACGGCAAACAGGCCGTTGGCCAAGGGCGCCTGCGGACCGGCGATAATGGCCAGCCCGGCGGCGACAAACGTACCGCCGGCAGCGAAGCCCAGCCAGGGCGGACCGTTGATGTCCTCCTGGCGCAACGGCCCGATGTCGAACGCAGCCAGCATCGGGAAAATGCCGGAGGCGACAAACAGGAGGCCGACCAGAAGGGCGGCGCGAGGCGTGAGATTTTGCGACGAAGCCATGGCGCCGAGGATTATGCGCCGCGCCGGCAGCGCCGTGTCACCGGAGATGGCGGCGTCGCGCAAGGCGCCCGAGACGTCGCCCGGCGCCGCCCGGCGATGGCTTTCTGCCGGCAGCGGCCCTACAATCGCGCCTTCTGGAAATCCGCCGCGTCGCAAAGGAAATACCTTGAAACTTCTGACTCGTTTGACCCTCCTGCTGTGCCTCGCCGCTCCCCTGCCCGCCCTCGCCGACGATGTCGACGCCGGGCTGGCCGCGGTCAAACAACTCGGCGTGCTGAACGGACAGGCGCTGGCCTGCGCGGCCAAGGACGCCGCCGCCCACGCCAAGATGCTGATGCTGGCCCATGCGCCGAAAACGGCGCGTTTCGGCGCCGCCTACGAAGCGGCGACGCAGGAGGGATATCTGGCCCAGACCCGCGCCGCCGTCACCTGCCCGGAACCGAAAACCCTGGCCGGCAAGATCGACGAGGTCGCGCAACGATTGCGGACGGCGCTGCCAGCCGCGCAACCGGCTGCCAAATAGCGTCGATGCGGCCCTCGCTCGCCGCCGGGCTCGCGGCCGCCCTGTGCCTGGCGAACGCAGCTCCCACCTGCGCCCAGACCGCCGCCGCGGCGCCCCGGCATACGGAGGATTCCGCGGAATCCGTCGCACTGGCGCCGCGCTACCTGTTGCAGGATGCGCGCGGCCGGGTGCTGACGCACGAGAGTTTTCGCGGCCGCTTCCAGCTCATCAGCTTCGGCTTCACTTCCTGTCCGGATGTCTGCCCGACGACCCTGCTCGCCTACAAAAATATTATCGATGCCCTTGGCGCGCAAGCCGAGCGGCTGCAGCCGATTTTCATCACGGTCGATCCGGAACGCGACACGGCGCCGATGCTGCGCGAATACACCGCCGCCTTCCACCCGGCCATTCTGGGTCTACGGGGAAGCCCCGAACTCCTGCAGCGCGCGGCGGAAAGCTTCCGGGTGCGCTACGAGAAAGTGCGCGAGCCGGGCGCCGCGCCCGAGATCTATACCATGGACCATTCCACTGGAATGTACTTGCTGGACGCCGACGGGCACTTCCTGGCCAAGTTCGCCAGCAATGCGCCGGCGCAGGAAATTTCTGCGCGCATCCGCAGCCTGATGGCCGCCGATCAGGCGCGAACGCCGCCAAGCCGGCGCGGCAACGCCCCCTTGCGCTGAAACGCCGTGCTCGGAGCGACTACTTGAACTTGTAGTAGGCCTGGTTCAGCCAGGCCGCGACGTGGGCTTCCTCTTCGGGAAACCAGCCGGCATTGGTCTGCGCGCTGCAGACTGCGACGCGCTGCGCCAGCGCCGACGCATTGTTGATCAGGCGCGGCTTGCGCGTGTACATCCCGGAACCGTCGCCGCCGATCAACTTCACGTGACAGGAAACGCACTGCTTGTCGTGCAGCGGCTTGCCCAGCTTGGGATCGCCGGCGGCCTGCGCCGGCAGCGACAAGATCACGCACAACACCGGTATCGCGATACGCATGATGGTTCTCCTTGGACGCCTTGTTCGATCGATCACTGCAGGTAGGTGATCTCCATTTTCGAGTCGAGCCCGGTCACCATGTCGAGAATGTCGTCGGTGAATTTCTCGTCTTCGTCGCTCCAGGTCGCATCCGGCGCGGCGGATGTGGTGGCCAGCGGCGCGATGTCGAAATCGACAAACCGATCGCCGATCTTCAGCACGAAAATGCCGGATGAATGTTCGACCAGTTCCCAGTCGTCCGGAATTTCAAGTTCCGCGTGCAGCTCTATCGACAGTTTCTTCATGGAGTTCTCCAGCTGGCAGGTTGCCAAACACGCATCCTAATCCCTTGGCGGGAAAAGCGCGTGGCGCGGCACCGATTTTGTTGCGGAACAGGCCATGCCACATGGCTAGTGCAAGCCGCGGCGCGACTGTTGCCAGGCGATCAGCGCCTGATTCGCCTGCGCCAGCATCGGCTCGTAGCGCTCCCTGGGCAGGCTGCGGCGCAAGGCGGCAAACAGTTCCTGCGTGGTTTCCAGGGCCAGCGGTCGCACGGCGGCGGCATCGGTCAGGCAGCGCAACTGAATGTGGGCCAGCGCCTCGGACGCCAGGCGCCAGCCGACGACCGGCATCTGGCCGATCAGCGCCACCAGCATGCCGCCCAGCGCGGCAAGAATCGGCAACGCTTCGTCGCGATCGTCGCAGGCGATCATGGCGTGCCACAGCGCCATGTGGATGCTCCGCCTCAGCTCCATCTTGAAATCGACGGCATCGCACTCGACCTGCCCGATCGCGGCAAATTGCTGCTGGAAGCGCGCGTCGGCGGCCGCGTCCAGCCCGCCACGCAGGGCGCCGAGCAAGGCAGTGACGCCGGGAATCGCGGTGAGCCCGAAGGCCTGGCAATAGGCCAGGCCCCACTGGTCGATGCCGCTCACCAGCATGGCCAGGCGCAGCGCACGCGCGTCCTCGCCCGCCGCGGCGCGCGTCCAGTTGCGGCCGAGGCGTTCGATTTCGGCCACGGCCGCCTGCAGCGCGCCGTCGTCGCGCTCCAGCGTCAAGCGAAAGATGCGGGTGAAGGCATCCTGCGCCATGCGCGCGGCCAGCCGCTGCACGTCGGGCGAGGCCAGCGCCGCCAGCCCGTCGGCGGGGAGGGCGAAAGCTTCGGTGCTGTCGTGGTTCATATCACTTCGATACCTTCCTGGAATCCCGCGGGGACATATCACCTGGATACCGTCCCCGCCGTCGCGGGGACATATCGCTGGGATACCGTCCCCGCCGTCGCGGGGACATAATGGCAATCTGGTTGATCAAGCTTGCCATTATGCAGATCTGGGTCGATGCCGACGCCTGCCCCGGCGTCATCAAGGAAATTCTCTACCGCGCCGCTGCGCGCCATTGCCTGCCGCTGATCCTGGTCGCCAACCAGTGGCTGCGCGTGCCGCCCTCGCCCTACATTCGGGCGATACAGGTGGCGCAGGGTTTCGACGTCGCCGACAGCCACATCGTCGAGCAGGCGGCGCCGGGCGATCTGGTGATCACCGCCGACATACCGCTGGCGGCGCTGGTCATCGACAAACAGGCCTTCGCGCTCAATCCGCGCGGCGAGTTCTACAGCGCCGAAAACATCCGCCAGTTGCTGGACATGCGCAACTTCATGGATAGCCTGCGCAGCAGCGGCGTCGAGACCGGCGGACCGCCGGCATTCAACCACGCCGATCGGCAAAGCTTTGCCAACCAACTGGATCGCTTCATCGCCAATCGCCTCAGGCCAGGCGCTAAACCTGCGTAGCGACGACGCCGGCGCTGGCCACCTGGGCATCCTGTTCCGGCTTCACCCCGGAAACACCCACGGCGCCGACAACATGGCCATCGACGGAGATCGGGACGCCGCCTCCAAGCATGCCGCTCATGACCGGAACGGACAGGAAGGAAGCCCTGCCGGCATTGATCATTTCTTCATACAGCCTCGACTCGCGGCGGCCGAGGGCGGCAGTGCGTGCCTTTTCGGTAGCGATGTAGGCGCCGATCGGCGCGCAGCCATCGAGCCGTTCGAGGGCAAGGGGATGGCCGCCGTCGTCGACGACGGCGATGGCCACCGCCCAATTGTTCTTTTGCGCCTCCTGGCGTGCAGCGATCAGGATGCGGGTAACGTCGTCATGGGTCAAAAAAGGCTTGGTTTGCATGGGGTTTCCTGTAGGTATTGTGTTTGCGCGCCGGCTGCGGGCCGTACGCAGAACCGCTTTGGCCTGGTGGCCTGGCCGGAACTGCGCGGCACGGTCGGTATTCGCACTATATTGCCCTGGCTCCATGACGGCAAGACGATACCGATGCGCGCGTTGCAGCGAACAAGGCGAACGGCGCCGTGGTCGCGCCCGCCCTTCCAGTGCGCCGGCCATTCTCCGCAAGGCATGGTGAGACGCCAAAAACGACTTCTCATGCCCAATATGGATTTCCCGCCGGCCACGCACAATGCCAACCTGGCAGGGGTGGCCGACGGGTCCAGCCTCGAAACAGCATAGGTCGATGTTGCAGGCACTGATGACTACAGCATGATCCCCACTCAGCGCAATCTGTCGGGCTTTGGCGTGATCCTCGCCCTCCTGGCCCTGGGCGCAGGTTCGGTGGCGGCTGAGGCCTTGCCGCCGCTGCGCATCGAACCGTCGCTGCTCAAAGGCAGCATGGCATTGAAACCATCCGCCGCACTCAGGCAAACGCCTGAGGCAAGCCTGCCCATGCCCGCGTCGATGCACAAGGAACCGACGGCAACGCGCCAGGCGGCGGCATCGCCTGCCGGGACACGCGGGACGCCTGAACATTTCCTACAAATCGGCGCGTTTTCGCTGCGGTCCAACGCCGAGGCGAGGCTGAGGCAGTTGGCAAGCGAACTGGGCCCCTGGGGAGCGAAGCTGCTGATTCGGCAGCGGGACACGCTATTCCTTCTCCAGCTGGGTCCCTGGCCCGATGCAGCGACGGCACGAAACATCCGCACTCGCTTGCGTAAAGATCGCAATATTGCGGCGACCTACGTTGCGGTGCCGGCACCCGCCGGGGCTCCCGCCACCGCGTCGATTCCTGCGTCCGCAGCGGCCAGATCGACCCTCAGCCGGTGAATCGCGAACGTCTTGGCGGGCGGCGGGCAGGTCTATGCGGTGAGAAGCGGCTATCCGGCAAAGTCAGGAGCCGCTGGCCTGGCCGCGCCGTCCCCCGGCACCGCGAAGCCGAAATCTTCCGGCGCGCTCGCTGGACGGCCAGCGTGTGCGACAGCGGCCAGGTTTCGCGATCGCGCGGCCTCCGCCAAGGCGAAGATTCTTGCCGCGACCTCCCGATTCAAGGCCTTGTCCGGCATCTCGCCGACATAATTCCTGACGACGAAATTGAGATATGCCGCAATGTGTTCGATGTCCTCGGCTTCGCAGCTTGAATGGCGATCCTTGGCCAAGCGATGAATCGCAGGAATGTAGTCGTCATAGACATCGGCCGACGCGCTCGCGTGATTGACGCGGTGAGGATCCCATTCACGGAACAGCAGCTCGCGAATGGCAGCCGCCAGTGGACCAAATAACTCCAAGGGATTGTCACGGATCATGATTGGCGCTCGCAGGCCTCTACGTTCGACGAAGGAAATAACCCGGCCTGATGAGCCCGATTTCCGCCGTCAAATGCTAAGCGCTTTCAAGTTCGGCAACAATACTCACTTTCGGCATAGCATTGACCAGCGCGGGCGAGGTTTGGAAGGCCGGCACCGCGCGCAAGATTTCGGCGCAACGCCGTATGGGCCAACGAACGCCGTGCCGCCAGCGCCGACTGCCAAGTCGGCCTGAGGCGGGGAACGGCCAAGGCTATAATCGGTCATTGTTGTACCCCCCCGCCACCAAGAGGGCCACTACCCGTGAACGTGCAGGAAATACTGGCGAAGCTCGCCTCGGGCGCGAGCGCGGGCGAGATCATCTTCCCGACCACGGCCGAGATGGGGCTCAAGGTGCAGCGCTTGCTGGACGATCCCGACTGTTCGCTCGACCAGCTTGCCGGTCTGGTGCAGGCCGATCCCCTGCTGGCGGCGCGCGTGGTCGCGATTGCCAATTCGGTGGTGTACAACCGCTCCGGCCAGGCAGTGACGGACATCCGGCGCGCCGTGTCGCGCCTGGGCTTCAAGACCCTGCGTGTGCTGGCCGCGGCCGTCGTCGTGCGGCAGATGGAAAGCATGGCAAAGACCCCGCAGCATCGCCAACTGGCGGTGCAGCTTTGGGAACACACGGCCCATGTCGCCGCTCTTTCGAACGTCATTGCGCGGCGGGTGACCCGGCAGGACCCGGATACCGCTTTCTTTGCCGGGATCGTTCACGAGGTGGGCAGTTTCTACCTGATCGCCCGCGCCGGGGACTTTCCCGGATTGCTGGAAGGCGCCGATGGCAGCCTGAGTGCCTGGGACGAAGGTGGTGCGGCCGAAGTGGGCCGCGCGGTACTGAAAAGACTCGGCGTTCCCGCCGCCGTCATGGAGGCCGTCGAAGGTTTGTGGGACGGCTATCTGGCAATACCGCCGAAATCCCTCAGCGACACCTTGCTGCTGGCCGTCCAGCTGACGCCCGTCGAGTCGCCTCTTGCCCGACTCATCGGCAATGCGCGCGAAGGAACCCGCGTCGATATCGAGGTGGCCTTCGACCAAGAGACGCTGCGCGGCATTCTCCAGGAATCCGAGGAAGAAGTCGGCTCCCTGATCGGCGCCCTGCGCGCCTGATTCCATCGCGGAGCACCGGATGGCCATTCACCATTTCCAACTGCGGGGCGAGTTCATCGAACTCAATGTCCTGCTCAAGCTGCTGGGCCTGGCGCCATCCGGTGGCGCCGCCAAGGCCCTGGTGGCCGCCGGCGCGGTTGCCGTCGACGGCGCAATAGAAACCCGCACCCGGCGCAAGCTGCGGTCGGGCCAGACCGTGCGCCTGGCGGATGAGGAAATCCGCATCGTAGCCACGCCTCCTTCGAACTGATGCTGCCATGACCATACAGTGGTTCCCCGGCCACATGACCTCGGCGCGCAAGAAGGCGGCCGAGACCATGGCCCTGACCGACGTCGTGATCGAGGTCTGCGACGCGCGCCTGCCGGAGGCGAGCAGCAATCCGATGATCCGCGAGCTGCGCCTGCACCGCCAGCGCCCCTGCCTCAAGCTGCTGAACAAGTCCGACCTCGCCGACCCGGCGGTGACGCAGGCCTGGCTCGACTATTACAACAGCCAGCCGGGCGTCAAGGCCGTCGCGATGTCCAGCAAGAAACCGGGCGAGGCGGCGCGCGTGCCCGCCCTGTGCAAAACCCTGGCGCCGCACCGCAATGACGGCATCAAGCCGCTGCGCATGATGATCATGGGCATTCCCAACGTCGGCAAATCGACGCTGATGAATGCGCTGCTCAAGCGCCGGGTGGCCGCGGTCGGCGACGAACCGGCGGTGACCAAGTCGCAGATGTGCATCGACCTCGGCCCGACCATGAGCATCACCGACACGCCGGGCCTGATGTGGCCCAAGATCAAGCACGACAGCGACGGCTTCATGCTGGCCGCCAGCCACGCCATCGGCCGCAATGCGGTGATCGATTCGGAAGTCGCGATCTTCCTCGCCGCGCTGCTGCTGCAACGCTATCCGGCGCTGCTGGCCCAGCGCTACGGGCTCGTCACCGACGGCATGGACGGGATCGGCGTGGTCGAGGCCGTGGCGAAGAAGCGCGGCTGCATCGTCAAGGGCCGCCGCGGCGGTGAACTCGACCTGGAAAAGGCGGCGATGATCCTGCTCACCGATTACCGCGGCGGCAAGCTCGGCCGCGTCAGCCTGGAAACCCCCGCCAGCCGCGCCGCGATGCTGGCGGCGGCATCCGCGCCGGAGGATCCGGCGGCAGAGTGATCGCCGCCATTGCGGCTCCGGTTTTCGCTTCCACGCGACACAGGGTCTATGATGGGCATAGCGTGACCCGTTCGACCCTGGGAGAAAATCATGCTGCGCCCCCTGCTCCTCGCCCTGCTGCTGCTGACGCCAGTGCTGCCTGGCGCGGCCGAGGCGGCGATGATTCCCGAACGACAGAAGCTATTCACCGCGGGACGTTACGCCGAACTCGAAGCGCTGATGGACAAGGAGATCGGCGACGACCCGAAGCCGAAGAGCGCCAAGCTGCTGTTCAGGTGTGCCGCCTACAGCAAGCTCAAGCGCTACAACAAGCTGTTTCCCTGCCTCGCCAAGCTGGAGGACAACATCCGCGAGGGCGACATCGCCATGAACGACATGGCGGAAATGGAGCGGGACAGCCCCTTCCTGGCGGGGCTGGCGCGTATGGGGGCCGGAATCTCGGGCCAGGGGGACGCGCTCAGCGGCACGGTCGTACCCTTCGCCCACCTGATGCGATCGGAAGCCTACAACGAACTGCGCGACTACCCCAAAGCGAGTGCCGCCGCGCGCGCCGCGACCGACGCCATCCCGACCGGCTGGAGCATCGAGCGCAGCGTGCGCATCATGGCGCTGACCAGCCGCGGACTGGCCGAAGGCTTCGGCGGCAACCTCGAGGAGGCCGTCAAGATCGCCGAGGAACTGACCGCCATCGACACCTCCTATCCGCATTCCCTGCTCGCCGCCGACAAGTGGCACGGCGTGGCCCGCATCTATGTCTCGGTGGGCGACTTCGTCAAGGCCAACGAGGCGCTGCGGCAAGACACCAGTTCGCTGATCGGCGCACTCGCCGTCGGCCTGGCCGATTCGATTGCCGGGATGGACGTCGGCGACAGCATGTTTTCCTATGTCGAACTGCCCAAGGAATTCCTGCTCTACAAGACGCAACTGGAAATCGGCCAGGTCAAGGAAGCCAAGGAAGGCTTCGACAAGCTGCTCAAGGACAAGCGGAACCGGAGCAACGGGGAGATCTACTGGTTGCTGCTGTTCGATCGCGGCCGCATCGCCGCCGGCGAGGGCGAGATGGCGGCCGCCGTCAAGCTCTGGCGTGAGGCGGTCGAGATCATCGAGCAGCAGCGCTCGTCGATCAATACCGAAGCCAACAAGATCGGCTTCGCCGGCGACAAGCAGGCCGTCTATCGTCACCTGATCGGCGGCCTGTACGCCACCAGCCAGTTTGCCGAGGCCTTCGACTACCTGGAACGCTCGAAATCGCGCGCCCTGGTCGACATGCTCGCATCGAAGAAGGATTTCGCGGTGGCCACCGGGGATGCCGAGAAAATCCGCGAACTGCTGGCGCAAGCGGAGCAGACCGAAATTGCCGGGCTCGCCCAGGGCGCCGAAAGGCGCAGCAGGACCCTCAGCGTCGCGGCGCCCGCCGAAGCGCTGCGCGAGCAGGCGCCGGAACTGGCCACCCTGGTTTCGGTGAGCGCCATTCCGCTGACCGAGATCCAGGCCAAGCTGAGGCCGGACGAAACCCTGGTCGAGTATTTCTACGACACGCAGTGGCTATACGCCTTTGTGCTCAATCGCGAGAGCCTGAGCGTCATGCGTACGGAAGCCGGCGAACTGGAAGGCGAGGTGCGTGCCTGGCGCACCGCCCTGGAAGATCCGGAAGGCAGGACACAACTGCCACACGCACAGTCGCTCTATCAGAAACTGGTGGCGCCGATCCTGGCCAAGCTCGATCGCCCGCGGTTGACCTTCGTTGCGCACGGCGTGCTGCACTACGTGCCGCTGGCGGCACTCCACAGTGGCAACGAATACCTGATCGACAAATACACGGTGCGCCTGCTGCCCAGCGCCAGCGTCATGAAATACCTGCGCGCCGGCGAGGCGAACTACCCGGCCGGCGCCTTGACCTTGGGCAACCCGGATCTGGGCGATCCGCGCCTCGACCTGGAATTCGCCCAGGAAGAAGCCATCGCCATCGCGCGCATGGTGCCGCAATCCCGCGCCTTCCTGCGCAAGGAAGCCAACGAGGCGACGTTGCGCAAGTACGGACAGGGCTTCCGCTACCTGCACTTCGCCACCCATGGCGAATTCAAGGCCGACAATCCGCTCAATTCGGCACTGTATCTGTCGAAGGACGAGCAAGGGGATGGCCTGCTCACCGTCAGCAAGCTGTATTCGATGCGCTTCGATACCGACCTGGTTACCCTGTCGGCCTGCGAAACCGGGCTGGGCAAGATCGCCAACGGCGACGACGTCGTCGGCCTGACGCGGGGCTTCCTCTATGCCGGCGCTGCGACGATCGTCGCCAGCCTGTGGAAAGTCGACGACCAGGCCACCTCCGACCTGATGCGCGCCTTCTATCTCAACCTGAGCCAGACCGGCAAGCTCGATGCCCTGCGCCAGGCCCAACTGGAACTCAAGAGCAAGCGCCCGCAACCCTTTTTCTGGGCGCCGTTCCAGCTCCTGGGCAATCCGGACGGAGGCCAGTACGTGGCGCTGAAGCCGCCCGAGCCGGCTCCCGCCACCGCCGCTCCTGCGGCACCGCCGACGCCTGCGGCCAAGAGCAAGCCCGAGGCCTCCAGAAAGGCCAAAGGGCGATAGTCGCGCCGGCATGCGGAAGACAGCCTTATTCCGCAATGCAGCATTTTAAGCCGGAACGCTCGCGAGCTGCCGGGCGCCGGTGCCCGCTGCCGATAGCCCGCAAAGTCCTGCGTATGTTGGCAGTGGCTAATATGAAGGGCAAAACTTGACGCAAAAAAGTCGTTTACAGCCCAAGACACAATCAGTATGATCTTGCGTGTATTACAGAACTATGTTCCGTCTAGTGGAACTACATTCTTTCTTAAGGCGCCCGATTTCCGCCATGAGCGGATTACAACCCAGGAGGAGACACCCATGAAGAGCAAGTTTGTCCAAAGCCTTGCGCTCGCTACCAGCGCCCTGTTGATCGGCGGCAGCGCCTTCGCACAGGTCAAGATCGCGTACATCGACCCGCTGTCGGGCCCCTTCGCCAATGTCGGCGACGCCGGCCTCAAGGGCTTCAAGGAAGCCGCCGAAATCCTGGTCAACCAGAAGGGCGGCATCATGGGCCAGAAGCTTGAGTTCGTCGGCTTTGACAACAAGGGCAGCCCTCAGGAAACCCAGCTCCAGCTCAAGGCCGCGATCGACCAGGGCTTCCGTTTCGTCACGCTGGGCAACGGCTCGGGCGCCGCCCATTCGCTGATCGATGCGGTGAACAAGTGGAACGCGCGCAACCCCGACAAGACCGTGCTGTTCTTCAACTACGCGGCGGTCGATCCGACGCTGACCGGTGAGAAGTGCAGCTTCTGGCACTTCCGCTTCGACGCCAATACCGAAATGAAGATGGAAGCGATCAGCAACTTCATGGAAAAGGACAAGAACATCAAGAAGGTCTTCATCATCGGCCAGGACTATGCCCACGGCCACCAGGTGGCGAAGTACACCAAGGAGATGCTGACCAAGAAGCGCCCCGACATCAAGATCGTCGGCGAAGACCTGCATCCGATCGGCCGGGTCAAGGACTTCGCTCCCTACATCGCCAAGATCAAGGCCTCGGGCGCCGACACGGTGATGACCGGCAACTGGGGCAACGACCTCTCGCTGCTGATCAAGGCCGCCAAGGATGCCGGACTCAAGGCGCGCTTCTTCACCTACTACGCGGGCGGCCTCGGCACGCCGCAGGCGATGGGCGCGGCCGGCGAAAACATGGTGCTGCAGCTGACCGAATGGCACATGAATGTGCCGACCAAGTCCACCGAGCAGTTCGCCCTCGACTTCAACAAGAAGTATCCGGGCATCTGGTTCTACTACCTGCGCGTCAACAACATGGTGCAGATGGTGGCCAAGGCAATGAACACTGCCAAGTCCACCGACCCCAAGGCCGTGGCCCTGGCGCTGGAAGATCTGCGCTTCCCGGTGGACACCGGTGAAGTCTGGATGCGCAAGAGCGACCACCAGGCCATGCAACCGCTGTACATCTCGATCTTCAGCAAGAAGGACGGCAAGGCGGTGAAGCACGATTCGGAAGGCACCGGCTACGGCTGGAAGACCCTGGCCACGGTCTCGCAGCGCGATTCGCAGCTGCCGACCTCCTGCATCATGGAACGTCCATAAGCGGATTCTTCGCTTGAGGCAAGACCCGGAGGCAGGCCCCCCTGCCTCCGCCCTCGATGGCGCCGGCCGGCGCCATCACTTTCTAATTGCATAAAGGAGGTCCAGTGGAGTTCGTCGTCATGTCGCTGCTGAACGGCATCACCTACGGCCTGCTGCTGTTCATGCTGTCCAGCGGGCTGACGCTGATATTCAGCATGATGGGCATCCTCAATTTCGCCCACGCCAGCTTCTACATGCTGGGCGCCTATTTCGCCTACCAGATCAGCACCTGGGTCGGCTTCTGGCCCGGCCTGCTGGTCGCGCCGCTGATAGTCGGCGCTGTCGGCGCGGCGGTAGAGCGCTACGGCCTGCGCCGCGCGCATCGCTTCGGCCATGTCGCCGAACTGCTGTTTACCTTCGGCCTGGCCTTCGTCGTCGAAGAAGTCGTGCAACTGATCTGGGGCAAGGTGGCGGTCGACTACCGGATTCCTGCCGAGCTCGACGGCACGCTGTTCACCCTGTTCTCCACCGACTTCCCGATCTACAAGGGCTTCATGATGCTGATCTCGGTCGGCATGCTGGTCGCGCTCTATGCGCTGCTGACGCGCACCCGCATCGGCCTCATCATCCAGGCCGCACTGACCAAGCCGGACATGGTGGAGGCGCTGGGCCACAACGTGCCACGCATCTTCATGCTGGTCTTTGGCGGCGGCACCGCGCTGGCCGGCCTGGCCGGCGTCATCGGCGGCAACGCCTTCATCACCGAGCCGGGCATGGCCGCCGCGGTCGGCAGCATCGTCTTCGTCGTCGTCGTGGTCGGCGGCCTCGGCTCGCTGGGCGGCGCCTTCGTCGCCTCGCTGCTGATCGGCTGCATCCAGACTTTTTCCGTGGCGCTGTCGATTTCGGTCACCGACGTCTTCGCCCTGATCGGCGTCAGCCTGCCCCAGGGTTCGCAGGTGGCGCGCCTGACCATCACCCAGTTGGCGCCGGTGCTGCCCTACCTGCTGATGGTCGGCATCCTGATCTTCCGCCCGCGCGGCCTGATGGGAGCGAGGGAATCATGAACCCGCAAAAAGCATTTGGTCCGCAGATTTCGCCGATTGACGCAGATGGATCAGGGCCTTGCCTGGTCGGGTCGGACCACCTACCGGATGAGCCATGGGCACGGACCACTTCGTTGTGCCATCTGCGAAATCTGCGTCATCTGCGGATTGAACTGGGGTTCTCAGTATGAACAGCGCCATATTTCCACGCGGCAGGCTGCTGCTGTGGGGCGGCTGCCTCGCCGCCGCCATTGCGCTGCCGCTGCTGTTCAAGAGCGGCTTCGTGGTCTCCCTTCTATGCCAGATGGGCATCATGGTGGTGTTCGCCCTGTCCTACAACATGCTGCTGGGCCAGACCGGCCTGCTGTCCTTCGGCCATGCCGTGTATTACGGCCTCGGCGCCTTCGTCACCATGCATGCGCTGAACATCGTCGGCAAGGACGGCGGCCCGCTGACCACCGCGCTGCTGCCGCTGGTCGGCGGCCTCGCCGGAATGCTGGCCGGCGTGCTACTGGGCTATGTCACTACGAAGAAAGCCGGCACCACCTTCGCCATGATCTCGCTCGGCATCGGCGAACTGGTCGCCGCCAGCGCGCTGATGTTCCCCGGCTTCTTCGGCGGTGAAGGCGGCGTCTCGGGCAATCGCGTGGTCGGCAAGGAGAATCTACTGGGACTCACCTGGGGGCCGCAAGTCGAAATGTACGGGTTGATCGTGGCCTGGGCCTTTCTCGCCACCGTCGCCATGTTCGCCCTGACCCAGACGCCGCTGGGGCGCATGGCCAATGCCGTGCGCGACAACCCGGAACGCGCCGAGTTCGTCGGCTACGACACGCAGCGCGTGCGCTTCCTGATGGTGATCCTGTCCGGCCTGTTCGCCGGCATCGCCGGCGGCCTTTCGGCGCTCAACTACGAAATCATCACCGCAGAGACGCTGAACGCCCACACCTCGGGCGTGGTGCTGTTGATGACCTTCGTCGGCGGCATCGGCTTCTTCTACGGGCCGATCATCGGCGCGATACTCATCACCGTGATGCAGATCGTGATCGGCGGCCTGACCCATGCCTGGCTGCTCTACTTCGGCCTGTTCTTCCTGTTCATGGTGCTGATGGCACCCGGCGGCATCGCCAGCGTCATCGCGGTGCAGCGCAACCTGTGGCTGGCCGGACTGCTCGGCCGCATGCTGCCGCACTATCTCGCCGTCGCCCTGCCCGTGCTGGTGTTGTTGGCCGGCCTGGTCGGCCTGGTCGAACTCAGCTACGCGCTGCTGGCCGGCGAAGGAGTCGGCGCTGGCGACACGGCGACGCGGGTGATGACGATGGAATTCCATCTCAATACCCCCGGCCCCTGGCTGGCCGCACTGGGCACCACGGCGCTCGGCCTGCTCCTGACACGCTGGATCGGCAGCCGCGCCGGCGTCGCCTGGAACGCCGCACTGGCGACGTTGCACGGAGACAAGGCATGACCGCCCCCGCCATCCGCATCAGCGGCCTCAGGAAGAATTTCGGTGCCAGCGAGATCATCCGCGGCGTCGATCTCGACATCCACCGCGGCGAGCGCCACGCCGTCATCGGCCCCAACGGCGCCGGCAAGTCCACGCTGTTCCACCTGATCAGCGCACGCCTGCCGGTATCCGCCGGCGCCATTGAACTCAAGGGCGAGAACGTGGTCGGCCTGAAGCCCTTCGAGATCAATCGCAAGGGCCTCTCGCGCAGCTTCCAGATCACCAACATCTTCCACAACCTGTCGGTGTTCGAGAACCTGCGCTGCGCCGTGCTGTGGTCGCTGGGCTACCGCTACTCCTTCTGGCAGCGCCTGGCCGGGCTCAAGGATGCGCGCCAGCGCGCCGAGGCGGTGATGGAAGACATCGGGCTGGCCAAACGCCGCGACACGCCGGCCGGCATCCTCTCCTACGCCGAGCAGCGCGCGCTGGAAATCGGCATCACGATTGCCAGCGGCGCCGACGTGATCCTGCTCGACGAGCCGACCGCCGGCATGAGCCGCTCCGAAACCGACGACGCCGTGGCGCTGATCCGCCGCGTCACCGAGGGCAAGACCCTGGTCATGGTCGAGCACGACATGGGCGTGGTGTTCGGCCTGGCCGACCGCATCTCGGTGCTGGTCTATGGCCAGATCATCGCCACCGACGCGCCGGCCGCGATCCGCTGCAATGCCGCCGTGCAAGAGGCCTATCTTGGAACCAGCCCGCATTTGGGAAATGAGCATGACTAAGCCAATGCTGGAAATCGCCGACCTGCACGCCTACTACGGCAAGAGCCACGTCCTGCATGGCGTCCACCTGCATGTCAATGCCGGCGAAATCGTCTGCCTGCTGGGCCGCAACGGCGTCGGCCGCTCGACCACCGCCAAGGCGGTGATGGGCCAGGTCGTGGCCAAGGGCGACATCCGCTTAAAGGGCAAGGATATCCTTGGTCGCAAGGCCTACGAAATCGCCCGCCTCGGCGTCGGCTATGTGCCGGAAGACCGTTCGATCTTTCCGGACCTGACGGTGCGGCAGAACCTGATGCTCGGCGTCAAGGACGCCAAGGCCATCGGCCGCTGGAACATCGACGACATGTACGCGCTGTTCCCGCGCCTCAAGGAGCGCGAGAACACGCCCGGCGGCGTGCTCTCCGGCGGCGAGCAGCAAATGCTGACGCTGTGCCGCACGCTGATGGGCGACCCGGACCTGATCATGATCGACGAGCCGACCGAGGGCCTGGCGCCGAAAATCGTCGAGCAGGTCGGCATATTCCTGCAGGAAGTGCGCAACCGAGGCATCTCGATCCTGCTGATCGAGCAGAAGCTGGCGATCGCGCTCGACATCTCGGAACGCCTCTACCTCATGGGCCATGGCCACATCGTCTTCGAAGGCACGCCGGCCGACCTCAAGAACAACGAAGCCATCCGCAAGGAATGGCTGGAAGTATGAAATCGGATTCTTCACCACCGAGACACAAAGGTACAGAGAAATGCAAGAAATTCGTTTTTGATTCTTTTCCTCTGTGTCTCTGTGGTTAAGCAGCTTTGTATGAACCCCGAACGTTTCAGCAAGGAGCAAGCATGAGCAGCGCCAATTACCAACTGCACGACGGCACCGCCGTCATCACCCTCGACAATCCGCCGGTCAACGGTCTCGGTTACGACCTGCGCTGCGGCATCGTCGCCGGCATCGACCAAGCCACGGCCGATCCGTCCGTCAAGGCCGTGGTCCTGATCGGTTCCGACCGCGCCTTCTCGGGCGGCGCCGACATCCGCGAATTCGGTTCGCCAAAATCCTATGCGGAGCCCAATCTGCTGACCGTGATCCGCGTCGTCGAAGCCTGCCCCAAGCCCGTCGTCGCCGCGATCGGCGGCGTCTGCATGGGCGGCGGCCTGGAACTGACCCTCGGCTGCCACTTCCGCGTCGCGGTGGCCGGCGCCTCGATCGCCCTGCCCGAAATCAAGCTCGGGCTGCTGCCCGGCGCCGGCGGCACGCAGCGCATGCCGCGCATCATCGGCGTCGAAGCGGCGCTGAACCTGATCCTGTCCGGCAACCCGGTGCCGTCCGAGAAGTTCAAGGGCACGCCGCTGTTCGACGAGTTCATCGAGGGTGACCTGCTCCAGGGCGCGCTGGCTTTCGCCGACAAGGTGGTCGCCGAAAAGCGGCCGCTGAAACGCATCTGCGACATCAGGATCGACCCGCCGAACCAGGAAGCCTTCTTCCAGTTCTCGCGCAACATGGTCAAGGGCGTCGCCGGCCCCTTCCCCGCGCCCTTCAAGTGCATCGACGCGGTGCAGGCCGCCGTGACCAAACCCTTCGACGAGGGTATGAAGCTCGAGCGCAGCTTCTTCATCGAGATGATGGGCACGCCCGAGTCGCGCGCGCTGCGCCACGCCTTCATGGGTGAGCGCGCCGCCTCGAAGATCCCCGACGTGCCCGACGACACGCCGGCGCGCAAAATCGCGAAGGTGGGCGTGATCGGCGCCGGCACCATGGGCGGCGGCATCACCATGAACTTCCTGAATGCCGGCATTCCGGTGACGATGCTGGAAATGAAGCAGGAGGCATTGGCCCGCGGCATCGCCACGATCCGCAAGAACTACGAGAACAGCATGAAGAAGGGCAAGCTGACCCAGGACAAGCTGGATCAGCGCATGAATCTCCTTACCGGCACCCTGTCCTATGACGACTTCAAGGACGCGGATCTGATCATCGAGGCCGTATTCGAGGAAATCGGCGTCAAGGAAGCCGTGTTCAAGCAGCTCGACGAGATCGCCAAACCCGGCGCGATACTGGCCTCCAACACCTCGACTCTGGACGTGAACAAGATCGCCAATTTCACCCAGCGCCCGCAGGATGTCGTCGGCATGCATTTCTTCAGCCCCGCCAACGTGATGAAGCTGTTGGAGGTCGTGCGCGGCGCGGCCACCGCCAAGGACGTCATGGCCACCGTGATGCAGGTGGCCAAGAAGATCAGGAAGACTGCCGTGGTCTCCGGCGTCTGCGACGGCTTCATCGGCAACCGCATGATCGAGCACTACGGCCGCGTCGCCGGCTTCCTGCTGGAAGAAGGCGCGACGCCGGCGCAGGTCGACAAGGCCCTGGAAAAATGGGGCATGGCCATGGGCCCCTTCCGCATGGGCGACCTCGCCGGCAACGACATCGGCTGGGCGATCCGCAAGCGCCACGAGAACAGCATGAAGAAGGGCAAGCTGACCCAGGACAAGCTGGATCAGCGCATGAATCTCCTTACCGGCACCCTGTCCTATGACGACTTCAAGGACGCGGATCTGATCATCGAGGCCGTATTCGAGGAAATCGGCGTCAAGGAAGCCGTGTTCAAGCAGCTCGACGAGATCGCCAAACCCGGCGCGATACTGGCCTCCAACACCTCGACTCTGGACGTGAACAAGATCGCCAATTTCACCCAGCGCCCGCAGGATGTCGTCGGCATGCATTTCTTCAGCCCCGCCAACGTGATGAAGCTGTTGGAGGTCGTGCGCGGCGCGGCCACCGCCAAGGACGTCATGGCCACCGTGATGCAGGTGGCCAAGAAGATCAGGAAGACTGCCGTGGTCTCCGGCGTCTGCGACGGCTTCATCGGCAACCGCATGATCGAGCACTACGGCCGCGTCGCCGGCTTCCTGCTGGAAGAAGGCGCGACGCCGGCGCAGGTCGACAAGGCCCTGGAAAAATGGGGCATGGCCATGGGCCCCTTCCGCATGGGCGACCTCGCCGGCAACGACATCGGCTGGGCGATCCGCAAGCGCCGCTATGTCGAGAAGCCCAGCATCCGCTACGCCAAGTTCGCCGACCGTCTTTGCGAGCAGGGCCGTTACGGCCAGAAGACCGGCAAAGGCTGGTACCTCTACCAGCCGGGCAACCGCAAGGCCATCCCCGATCCGGAAGTCGACCAGATGCTGGAGGACTACCGCAAGGAACTGGGCATCACCCCACGCAAGATCAGCGATGTCGAAATCGTCCAGCGCTGCATCTATGCACTGGTCAATGAGGGCGCGCGCATCCTCGAAGAAGGCATCGCCGCCCGCGCTTCCGACATCGACATGATCTACCTGACCGGCTACGGCTTCCCGCTGCATCGCGGCGGTCCGATGCTGTATGCCGACGAGGTGGGCCTCTACAACGTGGCGCGGAGCATGAAGGAGTTCGCCGCCAGTTCCGGCGACGCC
>Ga0154354_1005_pt1 | contig 39103 bp, 48 predicted proteins | sample RifGroA2_FD_115882 | JGI IMG/M metagenome (GOLD analysis project Ga0154354, IMG submission 115882) | Rhodocyclales bacterium GWA2_65_19
GACGCCGCCGGTGGCGCTGGCCGCCTTCGCCGCGGCCTCGATCGCCAAGGAGTCGGCGATGAAGATCGGCTTCAAGGCGGTGCAGATCGCCATCGCCGGCTTCGTCATCCCCTACATGGCGGTGTACACGCCGGCACTGATGCTGCAGGGCGACTGGACCTTTGTCGCGGTCGCCTACATCGTGTTCAAGGCGGTGGTATCGATCATGCTGTGGGGCGCGGCGGCGATCGGCTTCCTGTTCGCGCCGCTCAACATGATCGAGCGCATCTTCGCGGCCGCGGCGGCTTTCCTGCTGGTCGCCGCGATCCCGCTGACCGACGAGATCGGCTTCGCCATGAGCGCAGCATTCGCCGTCTGGCATCTGGTCCGCGTGCGGCGCCGCGCCGCGGCATGAGCCTTTGCCTCGCGGCGGGCGCGGTCAGCGCCGTACTCGCCGTCGAAGCCTTCACGCTGACCTGGATGCATTCCATCGAGAAGATCCGCTGGGAGGAAGACTGGCGCATCGAGGCCGGCGCCCTGGTCATCACCGAAGCGCGCATCCGCGGCAGCGGCGCCGGCATGGAGCCGCCGGCCGATGCGGTGCTGAAAAACGGCGTCTGGCATTACCGGCCGACAGTGCATCCACAAGCGGTGTTGCGCCTGACCCACTCGCCCTACACCGCCGGCTATACGCTGTGCACCAACACCGTCTGCGCCCCGCTAGCGGACCGGTTGCCGGGCCTTCCTGGCACGGTTCTGATCGAGGTCTATCCCTGCACGGAAAATAGCGAATCTCAGCCCAACTGAAACCAGAGATGACGCAGCGTGATGGGGCCGGGCGCGCATTCGTCCCGCAACGGAAAACCACGGGCATGGGTTGTCGCGTGGACCTGCAAAACCCCATCGGTGTGCGGTTCCCGCGCTTTTTCGGCCAGTAGTCCAGTCAGGACGGCGTAGCTTTTCCCGCTCTTCGGCTCCAATTTGGCGAACTGCTCATGCAGCCGCTTTGCCGGAACACAGCCTTTCCCGGCCGCATGCCGGACATAACCGATCATCTGGGCAGACGGCATCGCCCAGGCATAATCGCCGATCACGAAACGCATTAAGCCGTCCTTGATGTAATTCGGGACACCATGCGAAGAGCCGTCGTCAAGAATCTTGCATTCGCAGAACCAGCCGTCATCCGGGTTGTCGGCCATCGCAATTCCGCAGCGGAAGAAGCTGAGATCCGGCTCCAAAGATACCCGCGAACCGTCATGGCTCGTGGTCTTGGCTCCGCGCTGCGGTGGAGAGAAAACGTCGCAAGTAAAACCGGGCACCGTTTGCTCGACCAACAAGCGCCACAGCATCCGGTGGAGCCAGTTGGTCAGTTCGTTTTCCTGGGCGGCAAAGATATCCCTGGACGACTTCTCCGCCCGCACCCGCCGCATCGCCTCCGCAATCGCCTCCTCCACGGTAGCGATCTGCTCGCTCGGCCAGCCCGGATAAGGCGGCTCGATGCGGGGCGGCCGCCCCAGGCTGAGGTAGCCGTTCAATGCGCACTTCCCTTGCTGCCGACAAGCTGTTCCAGCCCGGTGTTGAGCAGGTCCAGCGCCAGCATGCGGGCGCGGGTTTTCGTCCAGTAGCGGTTCTGGGCGATCTGTCCGACGATAAGGCCGTAACCGGTCGGATCATGACAGCAGACTTGCGAGGCCCAAAAATGAGCCGCCAGTTTGCCGGCAAATCCAGCCGGCGACAACGCCGGCACCCCTTGGCCGGTCGGCGTCCAGTCGATGCGAATGAAACGCCATGCCGTTGCCGACTTCACGTCCTCAGGCCGGACCCGCAGGGGCAGATTCATGCGCCGAGCGAAGGGAGCCACAATGCGCGCCACCTCGGCAGCAAAGTCGGCAACGACGTTGGCATCCGGGGATTGCCGGGCATGTTTCTGCGTCTTGGTATAGGGCAAGGCGGTATCCAAGGTATCCCGCACAACTTGCCGATCCGCCGGCGTCAGGCCGTAGAGTTCGGCGAAAAAGGCATCGATGGCATCCCAGGGATTCTTGCCCTCGATCAGGTGGGCGCTGAGTACCGGCAGGTACTCACGCTGGCTTTCCGTCAGCGACTCGAAGGGGATGAAGGGAAACCGATCAATGTCTTCCTTGAGACCAGCATCCCTTTCGATGCCGAACTGGGCACTGGTCATCAACAGGTAGAAAAGGAATACGTCGCTATGGGACAGCAGCTGCACATAGCGCGCCAATGCCTCGCCTTGGGGATGGCCGGCCGCCGAGTAACCGATGAAAGACTCGCTATAGACGACCTCGCCACGCGCCAGCAAACCGCCGCGCTTTGCCCTATCCAGCTTTGGGGATTGGCGGAGCAGGACGAGAGGAGGCAGATAAATGGCGGGATCGCGTGGACGGTGTAAGCCCTCCGGATAAGCAAAATCCCGCAGACTCGAAACATCGATCTCGAATCCTGTCTGGTCCTTGGTTTCGAGCATTTTCTTGCCCACCAGATGGGAGGTGTCTTGCCCCTTCGTAAATACCTGGAAGCCTTTGCTATGGTTCAGCCCCAGGGAGTGCCAGTAGTCCCCCAATGGCTTGGCCCGCGGATGTCCGGCGATCCGCCCGACAATGGCGTGATCCAGCGGCGTGCCACGGAACAAGATCTTGAAAAGGTAAGGCGAAGACTGTGCCAAAGACTGCGCTACGGGCATGGCGGTATGCGGATCGAGACGCATGCGCCCACCCCGGTTCAGCGCCTCCTCCGGCACCGGATTGAGGTAGTAGAAAGCGCTATCCGGCTCGGGCTTTTTGTTACGCGCCAATAGGAAACAAAATGGCGCCTCCACCGTCGGCCAGACTTTGCTGTAGCGCAAGGCACTGCCGTTGAGCAGCCCGGTGAGTTCCAGGCATTCGAGGAGGGCGCTGCGCAGGCTTGCGCCGTTGCCCTGCTGGAACAGCAGGTGCTGGGCGTGAAGAGCAAAGGCAATTATGCCGCCCTCCTCGGCCCAGTCCAGTGCCCGCCAGACGAATGGGACGTCCGGGATACCGTTATCGACTTGGAGATGTTCCACGGTTTCGGTGGCAACGCCTTTTCTGCGGGCAACGTCCCGCACCAGAGTAGTTAGAGCGGGCGCAGCCAACTGCTCCAGTTCCGACCAAGGCGGATTGCCGATGACCATGTCGAAGCGGCGCCCCCCGAGCGACGGCGGGGGAGTGGAGAGGCTGCCCAGCGGCAGGCCCTTGCCGGTCTTCTTGTTGCGCAGAATCTGGCCATCCTTGCCAACGTCGAGCAGAGTTCCGGTCTTGTCCAGCGCCTTGAATTTCAGTTCCGCCAGCGGCGTCGGGCTGGGATCGAGTTCGAGCGCAGTCAGATAAAGACTGAGGGCGGCGAACTTGAGGGCCTCGGGATTGAGGTCGAGGCCGCAAAGCTGGTGTTCAAGGATATGCCGGATATCCCTTCGCTCGGGACGTTGGCCGGTGATCCGCCAGCGTTCCTGTACTAACCGTTTGAAAGCCAGCACAAGAAATACGCCTGCGCCGACCGCCGGATCGAGTACCCGGGCGCGACTGGGATCGTGGAGGCTCAAGCCGGCGAAGGCTGCATCCACCAGCACCTGGGCAATCCGGCGCGGTGTGTAGTGGATGCTGGTGGCAGCGGCGAACTCGCTCCAGTAAAGATGGGCGAAATGCTCATACACCTGGCTCAGGGTGTCGGCGGGAACGTGGTCGAACTGGATGCGTTGCCACTTCATGGGCAATTGGCCATGGACCGCGCGCCGCATCACGTTGCCGAGTTCCCGGCAGACAATGCGTTCTGCATCCTTGCCGATAGATGAGAAAAAGTCGCGGTAGGCCGATGCCGTATGAATGTCCTGGCCAAGCAAGGGAAGGAGATTGCCGTTAAAGGTTGCGTCGAGCCAAGCGAAGCAGTCGGCCGCCGCTTCGGGCGCGTCGAACAGTGCTTCGAGTGACGCGGCGTGAGGGCTAATGCGCCTCGCATCCGCATCCCGGACGATGCGGCGGTCGACGATGAAGCGGGCGAAGAGGCCTCGACCGACCAGGGACAGCACTTGGCCATCGCTGAGGGAAGCCTCCTTCTTGAGATTCCTCGCCGTGGAACGGAGCAGTTCCAAAAGGTAGTTGTCCAGCCAGGCCTTTTCGGCAGCCGCCAGCCCTTTGCCTTCACCTTCGCTAAGACCGGCCAGGAAATCGTGGAGTTCGCCGCCGGGACGCAGGGGAATCTCGCGCAAGGAATCGGCTCCCCTCCCTTCGTAGAATCCGAGAGGAAAGACGTGTAGCACGCCCGGCTGCACGACACCCAGATAGCGGGCATCGCCGCGACACGCCAGGGTTTCCCGCAGAGCCGCCAGTCGAACCGGATCGGCAAGCAGGGAAGCGTCGGCGGCTAGATAGACCGCTGCGCTACCATCCGCTTCGAGGACCGCGTCAGGCAGTGGTTCCTTCCTCGCCGCCGGCATGAGGTCGAGGTAGGCCAGATGTCGATAGTCGGCCGCCTCGTCCAGGCGCAGCAGCATCCCCGCCGACAGGCCGAAGGCCTCCGGTGCAGCAAGGATGTCTGTCAATGGATTCGCCTGTGGATTCATCTTCTGCGCTCGATAATTCGGTAAATCGGCTTGAGGTTCCGCGTTCGGGGGACGACATTATGATGGGCATTCTCACCCTCGGCCAGGCTCTCCTGGTGAGCCTGGCCAAAGACTGCCAGCCTGATTCTTGCCGATGAAACAGGCTAGGGCATGCCACTTCATGGTGGTCGCCGAAAGAACGGCAACTTTTGCCATCAGCTTGAAAAGTCTGGCATTTCCCTCATCTCGGAAGCCGAAGACCATGTCGCTCTTGCGAACCATCCGCCGGGCGTCGACAATACCGTCATCGCCCCCTCCGTCTGCCGGCCATGAGGCTCAACACCGACCATCTCCTGCGCTGCATCCGTACTCTTGAATCCTCGCTCGCAATGCTGAACGATGCGGCTCCGGACAGTATCGACTACGAGGTTTTCCGCAACGCCGTGGTCAAAGGCTTCGAGCTGGTGCTCGAAATCGCGGGAACACTGTTGCGCAAGTCGCTCAAGGCCTATGGCGGCAGCCCCAAGGCAGTGGATGAACTGTTCTACAAGGACGTACTGCGGCATGCCGGCAAGCATGGGCTGATCAGCCCGGAGGAGATCGAACGCTGGTTCGCCTATCGCGACAACCGCAACAACACCGCTCACGACTACGGCGAGGGATTTGCGCTGCTCACCTTGGCCCTGATGCCCGCCTTTCTCAACGATGCGCGTCGGGTCGAGTCCATGCTGCGCGAGAAGTTCGGCGATGACCAAGCTTGACCTGCCAGAGCCTTACCGGGCGGAATTGCTCGCCCTGCTGCGAACTCATGTTCCCGCGGCGGAGGTCTGGGCCTACGGCAGCCGGGTGCGCGGACGCGCCCATGCCACCAGCGATCTCGACCTGGTGGTGCGCAATCCAGTCGATTCGTCGCAGGCCCAGACCACGCTGGGAAGGCTGCGCGAAGCGCTGTCCGAAAGCGGCTTGCCGATCCTGGTCGACGTCCTCGACTGGGCGCGCATTCCGGAGAGCTTCCGTACCGAGATCGCCCGTTCCCACGTGGTGCTGCATACCCCCGCTCGCGAGACTCTTCCATGACCCACGCCTATTCCACCGTCCTGTCAGCGCCGTCCCAGAGGGATACCGTTCCCGGCGCACGCGCCGGAAACATAACCTTTTCCATCGGCATCCGTTGCAACGACGACGAAATCACCGATATCAGCTATCTCCAAGCGCAGGCCGAGATCGCGCCCAAGACCCCCTTGGCACGGGAAGCCGTGCGCCAATTGCGCGCCTGGCTGCAAGACCCGTCATTCGAATTCGGCCTGCCGCTGGCACCGGCCGGCACGCATTTTCAGCGCCGCGTCTGGGACGCGATCGCGGCGATTCCGCCGGGCCAGACCAGGAGCTACGGCGCGGTCGCCGCGACGATCCGCAGCGGGCCGCGCGCGGTGGGCAATGCCTGCGGCGCCAACCCCTATCCGATCGTGGTGCCCTGCCATCGCGTCATCGCGGCCAATCAGGGGTTGGGCGGCTTCGGCCGGCAGGGCGGCGGCTTCCTGCTCGACATCAAGAAGTGGTTGTTGCAACACGAGCATGCTGGCTTCTGACGCCGCGCTGATCGACGAATTCGTAGACGCCTTGTGGCTCGCTGACGGCCTCTCGAAAAACACGCTGGGCAGTTACCGTAGCGATTTGGCACTGTTTGCCAGTTGGCTGGCCGCCGGCCCGCGAAGCGGAAGTCCCGGCGCGCAAAGCATGCTCAAAACGGAGTCATCGTCGATAGTCGGCGCCGACGAGACGGCGATCAACGCCTACCTGACCCACCTCAACACCCGCCCCGGCGGCATCAAATCGACCAGCCAGCGGCGGCTGATGGCCAGCTTGCGCCGCTGCTATCGATGGCTGCTGGACCAGGGCCGGCTGCAGGCCGATCCGCTGCTCAACATCGACAAGCCGAAAGCCATCCAGCGCTTTCCCAAGACGCTGTCGGAAAAACAGGTGGAAGCCCTGCTGAACGCACCGGATATAGCAACGCCGCTCGGCCTGCGCGACCGCGCCATGTTCGAGCTGCTGTATGCCACCGGCCTGCGCGTTTCGGAGCTGGTCGGCGTGCGCCTGTTCGAGGTCAGCCTCAACGACAACGTGGTGCGCGTGATGGGCAAGGGGTCGAAGGAGCGCCTGGTACCGCTCGGACAAATCGCCGCCGAGTGGCTGCAACGCTATGTCGCGCAAGCCCGCGGCGATCTGCTCAAACAACAGGTGTCGGACGCGGTGTTCGTCACCGCGCGCGGCGGCCCGATGTCGCGCCAGATGTTCTGGAACCTGATCAAGAAGTATGCGCTGAAGGTCGGCATCGCGCGCGAACGCATCTCGCCGCATGTGCTGCGTCACGCCTTCGCCACGCACCTGCTGAACCACGGCGCCGACCTGCGCGTGGTGCAACTGCTGCTCGGGCATGCCGACATTTCGACGACGCAGGTGTATACCCACGTCGCCCGCGAGCGGCTCAAGCAACTGCATCAGCAGCATCACCCGCGCGGCTAGATGCCGCAGGCGTGGCGCTGCAGGGCCTGCACGATCTCGCCGCTGGCCTTGTCCTGGACGAAGGCCACGACGCCCAGATCGGCGGGCTTCCAGCCGGGATCCAGCGCGATCTGCTGGCGCAGCGCCAAGCGGCCGTCGCCGCCCAGCGCCAGCGGGCCGATCAGGCGGCGCACCACATAGTCGTGGCGCAGGGTCTTGCCGGCGTTTTCTCCGGCGCGCACCTGCGATTCCAGATTGTTTTCATACAGCGCGAGCCAGGCCTCGGCCGCCGCATTGCTCGCGGCGATCTCGCCGTCGACGGCGAGCTGCCCGCCGCTCGGCGCACCGAGTTCGAGCACGATGCTGGCGCGCGAGGAAAGCTCGGCCACGGCGTCGAGCGGACTCCCGGCACTGCGCCAGTCCCGGCCGTTCCTGAGGAATTGCGGCGTATACACCAGGCGCGACCGGGCCAGGCCGGCCATCTCATACTGGCGCCGGGTATGGCGCGGGCTGGCGAAACGATCCACCCAGCCCAGGCGATCCCAGTAGTCGACGTGGAAGGCCAGCGGCACCACCCGGCCGGCGTACTCCGCCTGACTGCGCATTTGCGACAGCCGGCGATCGGCGGGCGGGCAACTGTCGCAGCCTTCCGAGGTGTACAGCTCCAGCAACACGGCGCGCTGCGCGCCGCTGCGGGCCACGCAGGCCGCCGCCGCCCCTTGGGCGACAGCCAGGGAAGCACAGCAGGCAAGCAGCAGGCGGACGGTTCGACGGGCATTCATGGCGCGACTCCTCGAAGCTGACGGCACCCTGGGGTTTCTCCAGTAGACGGCGGATATCCGGATTCCTTACGCCGCCGGCGCCAGGTGAGAAGCGTAGAATTCCTCGCATGAGACAAGATGCGCACGCCCCCGAAACCCCGGCGATCAAGTTCCTCCACAAGCATGGCGTCGCCCATTCCAACCATCTCTACGAATACGAAGAGCATGGCGGGACCAAGGTGTCTGCACGCGAGTTGAACGTCGCCGAACATGCGGTGGTGAAAACGCTGGTCATGGAAGACGAGAACGCCAAGCCGCTGATCGTGCTGATGCATGGCGACCGCAAGGTCTCGACCAAGGAGTTGGCGCGCCAGATCGGGGTCAAGAAGATCAGTCCCTGCAAGCCCGAGGACGCCCTGCGCCATACCGGCTACATGGTCGGCGGCTGCTCGCCCTTCGGCACCAAGAAGGTCCTGCCGGTGCACATGGAAAAAACCATACTCGACCTCCCGCTGATCTACATCAACGGCGGCAAGCGCGGTTACCTGGTCGGCGTCCATCCGCACGACATCCTGCGCGTGCTGCAGCCGAAGATGGTCGAGTGCGCGCTGCCCGATTGACTTGGCGCGGGGTCCGAAACTCGGGCATCCGCAAGCGATAGCGAATCGCCGCTCAGGCGCGCGTCGCGCGCGAGCGTTCGATCTGCACGCCGACGCGCCGCACGTCCTTCATGATGCCCATCTTGGCGATGCTGATCTTGACCCAGGGTGCGCCGAACTCGTCCAGCAACAGGCCGATCACATACTCGCCGAGGGTTTCCAGCAAATTGAAGTGGCGCGTCGCCAGTTCGGCGCGAATGCGCTCGATCACCGCGTCGTAGCGGATGGTCTTGTCGATGTCGTCGTCCTGCGCCGCTTCGTCGGGCACGCCGAAAGTCAGGCTGATTTCCAGCGTCTGCGGCGCCGCCTTTTCCCGCTCGAAAATTCCGACATGCGCCTCGACCCGCATGTCGTCGATGAAAATGAAGTCCATCACAGCTCCAGATTAAAATTCGGGTCATTCTAGGGAATCCGCAATGAACCTGCTCGTTTCTGCCGTCCTCGGCTATCTGCTGGGCTCGATGCCGTTTGCCGTGATCGTTTCGCGCGCCTTTTGCCTCGCCGATCCGCGCAGCTTCGGCTCGGGCAACCCGGGCGCCACCAACGTGCTGCGCAGCGGCAACAAGCTGGCGGCATTGCTGACCCTGCTCGGCGACGCGGCCAAGGGCTGGCTGGCGATGTTCGTCGCCGCAGGAGTCGGCGCTGGCGAGACGGCGATCGCGCTGGCCGGTCTCGCGGCTTTCCTCGGCCATGTGTTTCCCTTCACCCTCGGCTTCAAGGGCGGCAAGGGCGTCGCCACCGCGCTGGGCGTGCTGTTGGGCTTCTCCGGTGTACTGGCGGGCGCCACCGCCGGCATCTGGCTGGCGACGGCCGCCACCACGCGCTATTCTTCGCTGGCGGCCCTGGTCGCAGCCGCCGCGGCGCCCTTCCTCACCTGGTGGCTGCTCGGCAAGCTCGACGTTACGCTGACCGTCGCACTGATGTGCGCGGTGCTGATCTACCGCCACAAGAGCAACATCCGGAAGCTGCTCGCCGGCAGCGAAGGCCGCATCGGCGGCAGGAAATAGGCCCGTATAATTTACAACTAAAGTAACGATGCGCATCTAAGGAGGAAACGCCCCCATGGAAAACTTGGATTTCTCAGGCAAGCCCGCTGCGCCCGCACGGACCTCACCCGCCTCGCCGAACAGCGAGCCGACGTCCCTTTACGAGCCCAAGCTGGCCCTTGAATTTTTCCGCCTGGCAGGAACGCAGGAGCAGTTCCCCGCCGGCAAGCAGATCTTCGTTGAAAACGAAAAGGTCACCGGATTTTTCTCCAAGGGCGCCCACATCTATCTGCTGCTCGAAGGCGACGTGACGCTGACGCTCAAGGGCAAGCCGCTGGAACTGGTCCTGCCCGGCGAGATATTCGGCGAAATGGCGGCGATCGCCGACATCCCGCGCAGCGCGACGGCAACCGCGCGCAAGAATTGCCGGGTGCTGGCGCTCGACGAAAAGCGCTTCCTCAGCTCGTTGCAGCGGATGCCCGAGTTCGCCCTGATGCTGATGAGCGTCATGGCGCAGCGCCTGCGGCGCAGCGTGGCAAAACTGGCGGAAGCCAAAGTGGGCTCGGTCGCGGCGCTGACGCACAAAGCCACGCTGGACAAGAAGATGCTGGCGGACTTGCAGCGCGAACTTGGCAATCCGACGCCGACCACGGCGCCGGCCGGCACCAACGTGGTGACCCAGGGCGCCGTCGGCGCCTGCATGTTCGTCGTCACCGGCGGCCGCATCGCGATCTCGATCGATGGCGTGGTGATCGAATATGTCGAGCCGGGCGGAGCCTTCGGCGAGATGGCGCTGGTCGACCGCTCGGGCCGCTCGGCCACCGCCACGGCGGAGACCGAGAGCGCTTGGGTGCTGGTCTCGCGCCAGGACTTCCTGGCCATGGTCAAGTCGAAGCCGGCCTTCGGCATTGCGCTGCTGCGCTCGATGAGCGCACGCGTGCTGCACGTCGGCAGCCTGCTGCGCGGCGCCGCGGCGTAATCCGCCCTCAGGAACGCTGGTCGAGCGGCCAGCGCGGGCGCACCACGAAAGCCCCTGCCGCCGACACGGGCACCTCGCCCTGCAGCAGGCGCTGGGCGCCGCAGAAGGCGATCATCGCACCGTTGTCGGTACACAGTTCCAGCGCCGGATAGAACACCCGCCCGCCGATCTTCGCCATGGCCTGGTCCAGCCGTTGCCGCAGGCGTCGGTTGGCGCCAACACCGCCGGCCACCACCAGCGACGGGAGTCGGTGCTGGCGGCACGCCGCGACCGCCTTCGCTGCCAACACTTCGGTCACCGCCTCCTGGAATTCCGCCGCAAGATCGGCCTTGTCGGCCGCCGTCAGCGCCTTGGCGCGGGCCGCAGTCAACACCGCCGTCTTCAACCCGGAAAAGCTGAAGGACAAGTCGCCGCTGTTGAGCATCGGCCGCGGCAACTTGTAGCGGCCCGCCTTGCCCGACTCGGCCAGCTTGGCCAGCGCCGGTCCGCCGGGGTAGCCCAGGCCGAGCAGCTTGGCGGTCTTGTCGAAAGCCTCGCCCGCCGCGTCGTCGAGCGATTCGCCCAGCAACTGGTAGTCGCCGACGCGCGTCACGCGCATCAACTGGGTATGCCCACCGGATACAAGCAGGGCGATGAAAGGGAAAGCCGGCGCATCGTCGGCCAGCAGCGGCGAGAGCAGATGGCCTTCGAGGTGATGCACCGGCAGCGCCGGCACATCGAGCGCCAAGGCCAGCGCCTCGGCAAAGCTGGCGCCGACCAGCAAGGCGCCGGCCAGCCCCGGTCCCGCGGTGTAGGCGATCGCGTCGATGTCGCCGCGCGTGCTGCGCGATTCTTCCAGCACCCTCTCCAGCAAGGGAATCAGGCGGCGAATATGGTCGCGCGAGGCCAGCTCCGGCACCACGCCGCCATACGCCTCATGCATCGCCACCTGGGTATGCACGGCATGGCCGAGCAGGCCGCGCTCGGTGTCGTAGAGCGCGACGCCGGTTTCGTCGCAGGAGGATTCGATGCCAAGCACTTTCATCGGCGGCATTCTACCGGTGGCCGCTGTCGGCCCGCGCCGACGGGAAAGCAAACTTTCTTCCGCTACAATGGTTCGGACACCAGCGGAAGGACTGAAGGACTACCTCATGAACCTGATTGAGCGCATCACCATCGAACCGGGCAAGTGCGGCGGACGGCCCTGTATCCGCGGGCTGCGCATTCGCGTCAAGGATGTGCTTGGCCTTCTGGCTGCTGGTGCAAGCCATCAGGAAATTCTCGCCGACTATCCCGACCTTGAAGAAGCGGACATTCTGGCCGCCCTCAGTTACGCGGCCGAACAGAGCGATCACCTGATCCTGCGCGCCGCTTGAAACTCCTGGTCGACAACCAGTTGCCCGAGGCACTTGCCACGTTCCTCTGGAACTTTGCTAGGACCAATGGGTTTGGCATCGTGACCATGGACGAAGATTTCCAGCACCTCGCGGCGCGCTACGGCACGCCGCCGCAGGTTGTCTGGGTGCGGCTCGGCAATGTACGCAAGCCCGCCTTGCTCGAAGCGTTTACGGCCGTACTTGCAGATCTGCGCTCTGGACTTGAGAACGGCACGCCGGTTATTGAAATCGGCTAGACACACGGTTCCGGGCTTCCTGTCCGGCCCGAACGAGCGGCGAGAAAACGGGCCAGGACGCCCCCCCAAAAATCAGCATCTGACGCATCAGAACAGGCTAAGTTGCTGCGTCGAGACATCCTGTTTTTGCGGCGGCCGGAAATCCGATGTTTCGAGCGGCGCGGACGGCGCATCCAGTCCGAGCCGGCGTACCGCGATGCGGAAACGCTGGGCGATGATTTCGGCCAGCGGCCCGCTGCCGCGCTGGCGACTGCCAAAGGCGCTGTCGTATTCCTTGCCGCCGTGCAACTGGCGCATCAGGCTGTACACATGCCCGGCGCGGCCCGGCTGGTGGCTGGCCAGCCAGGCATGGAACAGCGGCTTTACGTCATGCGGCAGGCGTAACAGGATGTAGCCGGCCGACGAGGCGCCCGCCTCGCGCGCCGCGGCGAGAATCGCCTCCAGTTCGTGGTCGCTCAAGGCCGGGATCAGCGGCGCCACCATCACCGCCGTCGGGATGCCGGCCGCTGCCAGGGCGGCGACGACAGAGAGTCGGCGCTGGGGCGACGGCGCCCGCGGCTCCATCGCCCGCGCCAAACCGGCATCGAGCGTGGTGATCGAGACGGCGACATGCACCCGCTTGCCGCGCGCCATTGCCGCCAGCAGATCCAAATCGCGCAGGATCAGCGCAGATTTTGTGACGATGGTCACCGGGTGCCGCGTTTCCGCCAGCACTTCGAGGATGCCGCGCGTGACCCGCAGGCGACGCTCCACCGGCTGCCAGGCATCGGTGTTGATGCCCAGCGCCACCGGCCGGCAGACGTAGCTCGGCTTGGCCAGTTCCCGGCGCAGGGTTGCCGCGGCATCGGCCTTGTACGCAATCTTCGTCTCGAAATCGAGGCCCGGCGAAAGGCCGAGGTAGGCGTGCGAGGGCCGCGCGAAACAATAGGCGCAGCCATGCTCGCAGCCGCGGTAGGGATTGATCGAGCGGTCGTAGGGAATATCCGGTGAGTCGTTGTAGGTGATCACCGACTTCGCGATGTCGACCATCAACTCGGTGTGCGGTGCTGCCTCCTCCTCGTTCCACCAGCCGTCCTCGGCGGTCTCGCGTTGCCAGGCGTCGAAACGGCCGTCGGGGGAAATCACCGAACCGCGGCCTTTGTGTGGGCCGGAGGTTTTCATGGCGCGACGTTCGCGAACCCGTGGCAGTCGTCGGGAAGATCGTGGGGAGCAGGATGCATCGGAACAGGGAAGCGAGAGGCCACGCCCCTCGCCCTTGTACTCACGAATGAACAGGAGACGCCGTCAGCTTTACGCCGAGCGCATGCAGCAGCTTGAGCATCGTGTCATAACGCGGCTTGGCGCCGGGCGTGAGCGCCTTGTAAAGGCTCTCGCGGCCAAGGCCGGTGTCCTTGGCCAGTTGCGCCATGCCGCGAGCGCGGGCCACGTCGCGCACTGCCGTCAGAAATACATCGGGATCGGGATCCTCCAGCGCGGCGCTGATGTATTCCGCGATGGTCTCCTCGTCATCGAGGTAATCGGCAGCATCGAAGGGGGCAAATTTAGCCATGCTTCACTCCTTGTCCAAAGCCCGTGCCATTTCAATGGCGCGTTTGATGTCGCGCTTCTGCGAGGACTTGTCGCCGCCCACAAGAAGCAGATAGATCACCTCGGCCCGTCGCTTGAAATAGGCCCGATAACCCGGCCCGACGCGGACGCGCATTTCAAAGACTCATTCACCCACCGGCTCGCAATCGCCAAAGTTTCCGTGTTCAGCCGACCGGATGCGATGGATGATCCGCGCGCGACCCACTTTGTCTCTCAAGCCGATAAGCCAAGCGTCGAATTCCTCGGAGCGCTCGAAGGTGTTCATGGATTGCAGTGTATCCGCTTGGATACTTGCATGCAATCGTGCACTCGGAGCAGGAAGCTCGATCAGAAGCCATCAGCGAAGCAAATCGCCGTGGCGCCAGCGCCGACTTTTGCTGGTGCCTACCGCGAGGCCGCGCCGGGTCTCGCCCCGGCAGGCGACCTACTTTCTTGTTCGCGTGCAAGAAAGTAGGCAAAGAAGCGCTCCCCGCCTCCCCGGCCTGACTGCGTCAGGCTGCCCTCGCTGCGAAAGGCCCGCCGGGCCGGTCGCTAAGCTCGCTTCGCTCGGACAACGCGACCGGACTTCCCCCGGCGAACCTTCCTCGCTCGGCGGGTCAGAGGGGATAAAACCATCGCGCGTGATAGGCTGTCGCGAAATCAAATCCGAAGCAAATCCCCATACTGCTCGCTGGCTATTTGTCGTTTCGTCTAGAGTATCCAACAAGTGCATCCAATCTCACCTTCGCGCGCAATTACCAAGTTTCAGGGCGAGTCATTTACGCACCGGATCCTTTGGACCTGCGCTCTACACCAGTTGCGAGCAGGAGAGAAAACCGATATCGACGGCGCACAGTGGTTCTTATTGTCCGCCCTACTTACGGCTTATTTAGCTTATGAGGCTTACCTGAATTTCCTCGGGGATAGACTCGCACCTGACGTGTGGCGGCGCGAGAAGGAATTCTTCCGTAAGCCTCCGTATCAGGGAATCAACGGAAAACTAGAGTTCATTTTGGAAACTCTCGTAAGTCCAAAAGTGAACAAAGGCGCTCGTCCGTACCAAACAATAGCGTGGCTTGAAAATTTTCGCGACCTCGTCGTCCATGGAAAGCCAGAAAAATACGAAGGCGAAATCGAACATCCAATCGACATTGAACCTCAAGTGCTTCAGTCGAAGATTTGGGCGTTGATTGAACGGTCAGCAGTTAAGCGGGCATTTGAAGATGTTGAAAAGTTCGCCTGCGCGCTACACGACAGCGCGAAGCCAAAACTTAGCAAAGACGTGTGGTTTGGGGATAAGCCTTTTAATGGTTCCACTGGCTATGCGCATCGTAAGAAATCACTTCGGCGATAGTGGGAACCAGGCGATAAAGGGTAGCTTCGCACTCTCTTTCTCCAAACCCGACACATGCGACCGTTTCCCTCCCCTCTGACCCGCCGAGCGAGAAAGGTTCGCCGGGGAATTCCGGTCGCGTTGTCCGACGACGGACGCGTAGCGGCCGGCTAGTTTAGCGACCGGCCCGGCGGGCCTTTCGCAGCGAGGGGTGAGCGCGGGGGTTCGCATGGCCAACTACTTGGCCGTGCGCCGAGCGAACGGGCGAGACTCCGGCGAGCCCTCCGCCCGCAGGGCCGGGGCGGCGGGGCGCGTTTCTTTGGCTACTTTCTTGCCGCGCAGCAAGAAAGTACCTCGCCCGCCGAGGCGAGACCCGGCGCGGCCTCGCGCAAAACCTCAGCAAGAACCAGTTCGAAACCACCCCGTTTGGTTCTCCTCAAGCTCCCGATCCCCTGATTCCCGGAATGCGGGTATGGGCAATCGACCGTGACGCAGATTATGATGCGCGACATGATGACCAAGATACTGTTCCCCGTTCTGCTGGCATTCCTGGCAAGCGTCGCACTGGCTGCCGAGCCGGCGCGCAATCTGGCACCCAGCGCGGCAGAGAAGCGCATCGCATTGGTGATCGGCAACAGCAAGTACCCCAGCGTACCTCTCAAGAACCCGGCCAACGATGCGCGGGACATGGCCGGCGCCTTGCGTCGGCTGGGATTTCAGGTGATCGAGAAAATCGATGTAAACCAGAAAGAAATGAACCGGGCCATTACCCAGTTTGGCGAGAAGCTGGGCGCCGACAGCATCGCGATATTTTTCTATGCCGGACACGGCATTCAGGTCCGGGGCAAGAACTATCTCATCCCCCTGGACGCGCAAATCGCGTCGGAGAATTCGGTGAGGAGCGAAACCGTCGATGTCGATTCCGTGCTCGACCAGCTGAACGCCAGTTCGCTCAATGTGGTGATCCTCGACGCCTGCCGCAACAATCCGTTCGAACGCAAGTTCCGCAGTGCCGGCGGCGGCCTGGCGCAGATGGATGCGCCCAAGGGCACGTTGATCGCCTACGCCACGGCACCGGGCAAGGTGGCCTCGGATGGCGAAGGCCGCAACGGTCTGTACACCCAGGAATTGCTCAAACTGATCCAGACGCCGGGCTTGCCGGTGGAGGGCGTGTTCAAGAAGGTTCGGGCCAGCGTGGCACGCGCCACGGCGGACAACCAGATTCCCTGGGAGGCGTCGTCGCTGACCGGGGATTTCTACTTCAAGCCGCCAGCGGGCGGTGAGCCGGCCCCCGCCGCCGAAATTGCGCTGCCGGCTGCCGCCGCGCCCGACCCGGTCGCGATCGAACTGGCTTACTGGGACGGGGTCAAGGACAGCCGCGACGCGGAAGCCTTCAAGACCTATCTCGACCAATTCCCGGAAGGGCGCTTTGCCGCCCTGGCCAAGGTGAGGATGCGGGAGTTGAGCGCGGAAGCGGTCAGCCAATCGACCGAGAAATCGCGCCGGGAAAACCGCGCGGAGTTTCTGGAAGGCACCTGGGAAGCGCAGATCGCGGGCAATGCCTTTCATATGCTGGTGCATTGGAACCCGACCACCGACCAGTTCGAGGGCGTACTTGCAAAGCAGGGGGAAGGCTCGAGCAATGTTGGCTTCACCGTTGGCGAGTTGATCTGGAAGGCCCGGCCCACTGGCGATCCCAAGCGACTTCACGAAAGCCAGATGTTGAGGCACGGCTTTCTCGGCATATCCACGGACTTCAAATGGCTGGAAGGCGAAATCAACCTCGATCGATCGAGTGCCGACAACCTGGTGACGTCCTTCGCCAAATTCCGCCGAGTGAAGTAGGCATGAAGATACTGCTTCTGTGTCACGATCTGGCGACATTGCTGCGTCTGGATTCGGCGTGGACGGCCGCCGGCGCCTCGGTGCTGAAGAAGACCAGCAACCAAACACCCGATTGCATCGTCATCGACCTCGGCCGGCGCGATGCGCTGGACGAAATCGCCCGCTTGCGTGCACTGCATCCAGACGTAGATATCGTCACCTGCGCCGCCACCTTTGATGGCCCCGCCGTCGAGGCGGCCAAGGCCGCCGGCGCGACCGACTTTGCCGCGCGCAGTTTCGTCGACCAGCGCGTGGCGCGCCGCCTCAAGCTCGCAAACTGACCGCGTGCATCTGCTGGTCGACATTTCGGCCCATGGCCTGGGCCATCTGGCGCAAACCGGGCCGGTGCACGATGCGCTGATTGCGCGGCTGTCGGGATTGCAGCTGACGATGCGCAACGCCATCCCGCGCCAACGTCTGGCGCGCCGCATCGGGGCCGACTTTGTGCATGTGCCCGAGGCGCGCGACATCGGCTTCGCCATGTACAACGCGGTGGATATCGATTTCGCCGGCACGCAGTCCCATGTCGAGCGCACAGCGGACGATCGCGTAGCCGCGCTTCGGTGACCGCCGAACTGTCGTGAAGAATTGCAACAGGCGGTCAGTCTCGTCCGGTTTGAGCGCTCGTGGCAACGACGCCAGCTTCCAGTGAACGGGGTTCGTGATGACCGCGGTCAGCCCGTCAACCTGATCGCCGCGGGTGGTTCGGTAACGGAAATAGCTACGCAAGGCCGATGCCAACCGTGATGCATTGGATGGCGTTTGACGCGCGTCCAGTTGGTCGGCAAGGAATTTTTCATCACGATCCAGTTCGCGTTTTGTCGGCAACATGCGGCAGCATCCGGCGCGCTGCTAACAGGGTGACGCCCGCCGCCACCGCCATCAGCGCAAAGGCGATGCCGACCTGACTGAGGCGTTCGGGCGCCAGCAGCAGCAAGGCGCCCAGTTCCAGCATCATCGCGCCCGACATCAGCTTCAGCAAGCGGCCCTCGCGCTCGCTCAGCTTGCGCGCACCGAGGCTGCGCGCAAAGACGGCGACGATCAGGGCCAGCGGCAAGACGTAGATCAGGTTGTAGAAAGCCAGATAACCGTAGCGGACGGACGGCGACAGTTCGGCCAGGGTCAGCAGCCGCGTATAGACCATCGGGAAGCCCGCGGTGCACAGCAGTTCGTAGAAGTTCGCGGCGATGGCAAGGAATCCGGTGGCCGCGATCATCGCCGGCAGATTTTCGGCGCCGAGAATGTTGCGCGTGCGGCGGAAGATGTCCGGCTTTTTCGATTCGGGGATCGACAGCGTCAGGCCCTTTTCGAACAGGAAGAAATCCTTGATGTTGACCGCGCCGACGAATACGGCCAGTGCGCCCGCCGCCAGCGTCACCCAGAACAAGTGTCCGAAGAGTTGGAACACATTGAGCCAGGCCGCCATGAACGCAAAGTACATCAGGCCGGAAACGGCGACGAAGATGCCGCCGATGAGCAGCATGCGCGGACGGCTCTTCTGGTGCGCCATCATCGAGAGCAGGAACAGCAGCACGAAGAAAGCGCAGGGATTGAAGGCATCGAGCCCGGCCAGCACCAGCGTCAGCGCCGGCAGCGAAAGGCTGGCGGGATCGATCGCGCCGATCAGCGGCAGATTGACGGCCCCAGCAACCGGGGAGTTTGCACGGGTTGCGTCGGGCGCTGCGCCTCCCGCGGCACGCGCGCGGCAGTCGTCGAGACGACGGCGAACGGTCGCGCCGGTGATCTCGTCGCCATCCCAGCCAAGATGCATTTCGCCGCAGAACAACAGGGCCGGAACGCCGGCAGCTTCCCCGCCGATCGCGGCCGCCATGGCCTGGTAGCGCTCGACGTTTTCGGGATGGCGCGAGAGTTCCAGGGAGTGGAGATTGACCCACGGCCGCGCCTGCGGAATGGCATCGATGTAAGGGTGAGCCGCCGTGCAATGCGGACAAGTCAGCGACCAGTAGAAATAGAGCTGGATCTCCGGCTGGCCGTCGGCGCCCTTGCGCAGCCACGGATCATCGGCCCAGGCCAGTGTCAAAGCCGCCAGCAGCAGACCGCCAACGAGGAATCGCCACACGCGAGCGAGCACAGGATGTCCCCGTCTCAGGGATGCGGCTGGAGCAGCTTGCCGCTGGCCACGCCCCCTATCGTCTTGACCAGTGTCAGCGACCAGATGCCGGCGAGCAAAGCCCACGCCAGCCAGCCGAAAGCCAACGGCGTGGTCAGGCCCGTTACTTCGTTAAGGCGCTGGCTGCCGAGGGTGAAGGCCCCCAGTGGAAAGGTGAAGGCCCACCAGGTCAGCGAGAACGGCAAGGGCGCGACCTTTCTCACCGACCAGGTGAACAGCGCCGCCAGCACCAGCCAGAAGGCGCCGAAGCCCCAGAGCAGGAACACCGCCATCAGATAGGCCGACTTGTCGCCGGCAAACGGCGTGGCCGCCACCAGATTGAGCACGCTGACGACGGTGACTCCCAGCGGCGCGAGGTTGATCCAGAAGGTCGGCGCCATCATGGGCGGCAAGCGCTTGTGCACATAGAAGCGATGAAAAGCCAGGGCCAGCAGCGCGGTATACATGAAGATGCCGGAGCCGAGCCCAATGGCATTGACGGTCAGCGCCAGGTCGCGCAGCGCGTCGGGCTGGACCGCAAGCAGCGGCCCGCCGGCCACCGGCAGCACCACCAGACCGACCGGCGGCATGAAGATGCCGGGCGTGATGTGATCGAGATTGACGTGCTCGCCCTGAAGAATCGAGATCAGCACGGCCAGCGTCAGGCCGAACAGCAGTGTCACACCGATCCACCAGGCGATCAGCGCCAGCGACTCGTGACCGCCGAAAGCCCGCAGCTGCCCGGCCAGCACCAGCAGGGCGATGGCGTAGGACGGATAGAAGTTGGCGGCCACCGGATGCTTGAAGGTGTTGGCGACCGCCGGCCAAGCGAGTACCCAGCGCAGCAGCCAGGGCACGCTGATCAACGCGAACAAGGCCAGGTTGAACCAGTGCAGCACCCAGGCCAGTCCCGCCAGCAAGGGCAATTGATGGGAGAAGTGCAGCGTCGTCAGCGCGAAGGCGCCGGTACCCATGACAGCGGCAGGCCAGCCGGGAGCGAAGGCCTTGACGACGAGAGGAAAACTGAGCGGAACGGGAATGGCGGGTAGATTCATGTCAACGGGCTATCAAGTGGGTGGGCACAACCATGGTCGAGTCCATCGAATTCGATCTGGATCGTCGGATGCGTAATGTGAAATTGGTCGTGCAATTGGCGTGCGATGCCGTCCAGGAAAGCGTCGCCCGGATGCCCGCCGGGCATGACCAGATGCGCCGTCAGCGCAATATCGGTGGTACTCATGGCCCAGACATGCAGATCGTGAAGGTCGGCAACACCAGGCTGGGCGCGCAGCATGACGTCTACATCGGCGAGGATAACGCTTTCCGGGACGCCGTCGAACAACAGATGCAAGGACTGGCGAAACAGACCCCAGGTGCCGGCAATGATCAGCAGCGCAATCGCCATGCTGGTCAGCGGATCGAGCCAGGTCCAGCCGGTCCGCAGATACAGCGCGCCCGAGACCACCACACCGAGCGAGACGAGGGCGTCGCCGGCCATGTGCAGAAAAGCGCCGCGAATGTTCAGGTCCAGCTTGCTGCCCGGCATGAACAACGCGGCGGTCGCGCCATTGACCAGCACGCCGACCGCGGCCACCAGCATGACGGTGACAGCGTCGGTCGGTTCCGGAGATTGGAGACGCAGCAAGGCCTCCCAAAGCAGTGATCCCATCGCCACCAACAGCAGTACCGCATTGGCAAAGGCGGCGAGAATCGAAGCGCGCTGCCAGCCATAGGTGTGACGGCGATCCGGCAACCTGCCCGCCGCCCGCGCCGCAACCCAGGCCAAAGCCAGCCCGGCGACGTCCGACAGGTTATGGCCGGCATCCGCCAGCAGCGCCAGGGAACCCACCCGCCAGCCATAGACGGCTTCGATCACCACAAAACCGACGTTCAGGGCTATGCCGATGGCAAATGCCCGACTGAATTCCGCCGGGCCGTGGTGGTGACTGCTCACGTCGGCAACGCCCCTGCGCGACCGTTCATTTGAAGAAGCATATCGATCGTCACTCGCCAGCCCGCGGCCTATGGCTTCGTCGGCGAACCGCCTCCGTCGCCATTGCCAGGTTGCCAGACAAGCTCAACGCGCTACTTTCCTTGCAGTCGATATACGTACTCGGTCAACGCCAGGATGCGGCTGCGTGCGGAAGATTCGATATCGTGCGGCGGGTAGTTTTCAAAAAAGGCGGAACTCTGCATGCGGAAGCTACGACCCCAGATCGGCATCTCACGGGTGCCATGGGCCTTGAGTTCCTGACGGCCGTCGATCACCTGATATACGCGATCAAAGGGAAAGACGCCGCCGTTGTTGGCGGCGAGGACCGTCAGATCAGGCACGCGGGTGGCCAACTGGCCCATGAAAGGTCCGTTGCCTTTTCCCGTGATGCCGTGACACACGGCACACGCGCCTTCATATTCAAACTTGCCGACGTCCATCAACTTGTCGGCGGCAGCTGCCGCTGTTGCAACTGAGCCGACGATCATGACGGCGGCAAGAGCAGCCGCGACCTTCCCGAATTTGATTTTCATGGCGCCCCCTTGGCGAGTATCGAACAATGCGAAGGTGGCGCCTGGCTCTGCCGGCGCCACCAGAAGCAGAAGCTTACTTGAAGAATCCGCTAGCCTTCATGCGATCACAGCCGTTATAGCGCGGCCCCGGCAGGTTCACGCCCTTCTCCTTGGCACGGACCTCCATGGCCTGATGATGTTTGGTCTGCAAGGCCTTGCATTCGTCGTAGGTCTTGGCGCCACGCATCTTGCCGCTGTGCGCCGCGCGCTCCTCCGCGCTCATCAACGCCCAGCCGGGTACGGTGTCCTTGTCGAAGCTGAAGCGCATGCCCATACCGCCGCCGCCCGGGCCCATGCCGCCTCCCGGGCCCATACCCTGACCGCCACCTGGCTGCGCGGCAACCGGTGCTGCAAGCGCCGCGCCGAGAACGGCCAGCGTCGCAATGTATGTGAGTTTCATGATGATTTCCTTTCGATTGAAAAATGGAATTAAATCCGCCAGCTTAATTCGCACTCAATATCAGACTAGACCAATTCACTCCAAATCCAAGTCGGGATTGGCGAGATTTTGTGACGACGCCGATGCGGCGGATCGGAGCCAAGCGAGTGTCACAACCAGCCCTCGACCTTGGCTCGCGCTGGCACTCCGCCGGCATGCACGAGCTTGCCGTCGATGATTACACCTGGGGTGCTCATCACGCCGTAGCCGATGATCTGCTGCAGGTCTTCGATTTTTTCCAGCTGGATCGCGGCACCCTTGGTCCGCGCCACCTCCTCGATCAGTTTCAGCGTGTTCTGGCAGTTGGCGCAGCCGGTACCGAGGACCTTGATGTTCTTCATTGCTTTCTCCTGAAATTCATTCGCTGAAAACGTGCTTGGCCATTGCCGTAACACAGGCCTTGGCGAGTCGTGCTGCAAGAGTCGGTGCTGACGACACGGCAAGTTGCCTACAAGACCGCGTTGAAGACATAGCCGACGACCAGGATGCCCAGCGCGACGATTCCGGCGAAGGCGATGATGAGCGGCAGTTTCAACACCTTGCGCAGGATGATCATTTCCGGCAGCGACAGGGCGATCACGCTCATCATGAAGGCAAGCACCGTACCCAGTGCCGCACCCTTGCCGATCAGCGCCTCGACGACCGGAATAATGCCGGCGGCGTTGGTATACATCGGCACCCCGAGCAGTACGGCGGCCGGCAGCGACCACCAGGGCGCGTCGCGGCCCATGATCGAGGCGAGGAAGTCCTGCGGCACGTAGCCGTGGATGCCGGCGCCCACGGCGATGCCGGCGAGAATGTAAGGCCAGACCTTGCCGACAATGTCCTTCACGTGGACGACACCCGCGCCGATGCGCTCGGCCCAGCCCGGTTTTTCGGCGTCGAATGTCGCGCTCTGCGTGGCCTGCATGGCGCGTACCCAATCTTCAAGATAGCGCTCCATGCCCAGTTTGCCGATGACCAGTCCGGCGACGATGGCGACCGTGAGGCCGAGGCCCAGATAGAGCGCCGCGACCTTCCAGCCGAACAAGGCGAACAATAACGCCAGCGCCACTTCATTGACCATCGGCGCCGAGATCAGGAAGGAGAAGGTGACACCGAGCGGAACGCCGGCGGAAAGAAAGCCGATGAACAGAGGCACGGCCGAACAGGAACAGAAGGGCGTGACGATGCCGAGACTGGCGGCCATCACGTTGCCGATGCCGAGGCGCTTGCCCGAGAGCAGAGCGCGGGTGCGTTCGGGCACAACGAAGGTATGGATCACGCCCATGACGAAGACGATGCCGGTGAGCAACAGCAGCACCTTGGGCGTGTCGTAGAAGAAGAAATGCAGCGCTTCGCCCAGCGCCGTCAGTCGCGTCAGCCCCAGTGCGGCGATCACCGCATCCGCGAAAGGGACCAAGCTGGCATAGGCGACGATCCAGGCGGCCAAACCAAGCGCAAGCCAACCCCAGGGAGTGCGGCGCATGGAAGTTTCAGCGAGTGTGTTCATGATCGGCTTTCAGGCGGCGCAACGTGCAGGACGACCCGCCATGGCTTTCAGACGCCGCACATCCGCCTTCAGTTCAGGCACAGCCCCCGCTGCCAGCGTCGTCAGCAGCGCCACTGCCCATGCCGGCAGCGCTGCCAGCCGGTAGAACATCCAGGTGCCTTCGCGCCGCGGGACCACGATGCCGGCATCCTTGAGCACCGCGAGGTGGCGCGAAATCTTGGGTTGGATGTCGTCCAGTGCGGCAGTCAGTTCGCATACGCACAATTCCCCCTCATCCACCAGCAGTGCAAGAATGCGGCGGCGCGTGGCATCGGCGAGGGCATCGAACATCAACTGTGTATCCATATACTCTAATATACGTACAGCGACATATATGCGTCAAGGAATACTTGAACGACCGCGCAGTCGGCGCTTTCGGCACCGAAAAGCCGAGAACGATCTGGTGCCGGGGACAAAGCGCAGGCAAAATCAGCCCCTGCGTTCAGACAATTACTTTTTGATGATCAGTCGCCGACAATTCATGCGGGGTGATTTCAAGTCCCGCCGCACGCCCTTGCGGCCGCCATGGGCACTGGCCGAAGAAAGCTTCCTTGCTGCCTGTACGCGCTGCGGCCAGTGCCTTCCGGTGTGCCCGACGCGGATCATTGCGATGGTGCGCGGCTATCCGGAAGTTGATTTCAGTCGCGGTGAATGCACTTTCTGCGGAGCGTGTGCGACCGCCTGTAAGGATGGTGCCCTGCCGCGCGCCGACGACCACGCCTTGCCATGGACCATCAAGGCGCAGATCACCGACAACTGCCTGGCCCACCGCGGTGTCGAGTGCCGTATCTGCGGCGATCCCTGCCCGGTGACTGCCATCCGCTTCAGCCCGCGCCTCGGCGGGCCGCCGGTGGCGGAAGTCGATGCCGCCACCTGCACGGGCTGTGGCGCCTGCGTGGCGCCCTGCCCGGTCAATGCCATCAATATTACTTGATATTGCCGACGAAACGGTTCTCGACCAGCGCCGGCGCGTCGACCTGGGCGACATGGCAGCTGGTGCAGACATGGCGCGACGCGTCGAAGGCCTTGGTCGCGGCGACGAAATGGCTGTCGCCCAGCTTCGGCGAATTCTTCTTCACGTAGTTGGCCGGGCCGTGGCAATCCAGGCATTGGTTTTCGGTGAGCGTCACCTCGTCGAAATTATCCACCGCATGCGGGATCACCGGCGGCTGCGTGCTGAAGGTGCGCGCCACGACCGGTTGCGTGCCCGGCCGCTTGCCGGCATAGGCCTTGGCCTCGGGTGCCGCGTCAGGTGCGGCAACATCGGCGCCGCGCATCGAAACCAGGGGCTCATAGCTGGCGCAACCCACGATGACGGTCAGCAGCGATGCCAGAAGGACGGTGACGGATTTCTTCATGATGGACTCCCCAGACGAGATTGAATGTTGATCACTTCGGCGCCGCTTGCGGAACGCCGGCTACAGGTGCAACGCGAGTTTTGAAACGGGTGCCGAAGGCAAACACATCCTTCGAGCAGACATCGATGCAGCGGCCACAGTTGGTGCAGTTGGCTTCCAGGATCAGCGGCGGCGTGCCGGCTATGGCTTTCAGCGCCGGCCGGATCACCTGTGGCTCCGGACAAACGGCGAAGCAATCCATGCAGTCGTTGCAGGCGGCGCGGGCCGGCAGCCGGATGCGCGCGACCGAGAGTTTGCCGACCAGGCTGTAGAAGGCGCCGACCGGGCAAAGATGGCCGCACCAACCGTGGCGCATGACAAACAGGTCGAACAGGAACACCGCCAGCAACACCGCCCAGGCCAAACCGATGCCGAACAACAGGCCGCGATGGGTCATCGATACCGGATTGACCATTTCCCAGGCAATGCTGCCGGTAAGCGCGGCCACCACCAGCGTCATGGCCAACACCCAGTAGCGCGTCGGCCGGCTGATGTGCGCGCTGCCCTTGATGCCCAGCCGCACGCGCAGCCAATACGCAAGATCGGTCAGCAGATTGACCGGGCAAACCCAGGCGCAATAGCTGCGGCCACCGACCAGAAGGTAGAGCAGCAACACGATGGCCGCACCGATCAGCGCCAGCTTCTCCGGCATCTGTCTTGCCGCCAGCGACTGCAGGATGACGTAGGGATCGGTCAGCGGCAGGAAGTTCAGCGTGTAACTGAAATTCAGGTTGCCCTTGACGATCCAGACGCCGAACCAGGGGCCGGCCAGGAACAGCAGCAGGATGCCGATCTGGCTGCTGCGGCGCAGGATCAGCCACTTGTGCGCGGCCCGCCAGCCTTTCGCTGCAACGGCGTCGGCGCCAGGGCGAGCGGGCGAAGGAGCCAGGGTGGGGCTCACAGCCGACTCCCCTGCAATGCCTTGGGCAACGTGGCGGGTTGGGCAGGAGTCGGCGCGGGCGGCACGGCGCCGGGATTCCCCGAGAGCCCCTTGCCATGCTCATATTGCATGCCCTCCGGCATGTTGTACTTGTGCTCGACTTCCGGCGCGACCAGGCTGCCGCCGGCCTTTTCCTTTTCCACCCAGCCCAGCCGATAGTGCGAGCTCAATTGGCCCTTGGCCATGTAGAGCGGAAGCACCTTGATCGACGCGATTTCGGTCGGGCAGGCCTTTTCGCACTTGCCGCAGCCCGTGCAATGGTCGGAGTGCACCACCGGGATGAACAGCGTGTGCTTGCCGGTGCGCGCGTTGCTCTGCGGGTCGAGTGTGATGGCCTTGTCGATCACCGGGCAGACGCGGTAACAGATGTCGCAGCGCAGACCGAGGAAGTTGAGGCAGGTCTCGTGGTCGACCAGCACCGCGAGGCCCATCTTCGACTTGTTGATGTCCTTCAGGGAATGATCCAGCGCGCCGGTCGGACAGGCCTTCACGCAGGGGATGTCCTCGCACATTTCGCAGGGCAACTGGCGCGCGACAAAGTACGGAGTGCCGGTGGACATCGGCTCTTCCGGTTTGGCCAGGTGCAGGATGTTGAACGGACAGTCGCGCACGCACATCCCGCAGCGGATGCAGGCGGCGGAGAATTCGGCCTCGGGCAAGGCGCCCGGCGGCCGGATCGCGGCGGGCGGGAAGGCCTGGGCATGCCGTGAGTAGAGCCCGACGCCGAGTCCCAGCAGCCCGACGCCGCAGGCCATGCGTGCGGTGTCGGCGAGGAACTGGCGCCGCGCCGCGGCGCTGGGCTTGTTCTCGTTGTCCATGGTTCCCGGACGGGAAGCGCAAGGCGCTGATCGCTCCCCGAATTCTCCTTCGAGCCGCTCAGGCCTTGACCACCTTGGCGGCACACTTCTTGAAGTCCGTCTCTTTCGAGAGCGGACAGGTGGCATCCAAGGTAAGTTTGTTGACCAGGCGGCTCTCGTCGAAGAAGGGGATGAAGATCAGCCCCTGCGGCGGTTTGTTGCGGCCTTTGGTATCGACGCGCAACTGGATTTCGCCACGGCGGGTACTCACCTTGACCACATCGTTGCGCTTCAGCCCGCGCTTCTCGGCGTCCTTCGGATGCATAAACACCACGGCGTCCGGAAAGGCCTTGTACAACTCGGGCGCGCGGCGCGTCATCGAGCCGGTGTGCCAGTGCTCCAGGACGCGGCCGGTACATAGCCAGAGGTCATAGTCCTTGTCCGGCATTTCGGCCGCCGGTTGATAGGGCAGGGCAAAGATCTTTGCCTTGCCGTCCGGGTGGCCATAGAAGCGCAGGCTCTCGCCCTTCTTCACGTAGGGATCGTAGCCCTCGCGGAAGCGCCACAGGGTTTCCTTGCCGTCGACCACCGGCCAGCGCAGGCCGCGCGCCTTGTGGTAGACCTCGAACGGCGCCAGATCGTGGGCGTGGCCGCGACCGAAGCTCGCGTACTCTTCGAACAGGCCCTTCTGCACGTAGTAGCCGAAGGTGTCGGACTCGTCGTTGGTATAACCCGCCCAGGCGTGGGCATTGACCGTCGCCGTTTCTTCCTTGGCGAACTTGTTGACCTGGCCGTTGGCATACAGCACGTCGTATAGCGTCTTGCCTTTGTATTGAGGATTCTTGTCCAGCAGTTCGGCCGGCCAGACTTCCTCGACCTTGAAGCGTTTGGAAAACTCCATGTACTGCCAGAGATCGGACTTGGCATCGCCAGGCGCCTTGACCTGCTGGCGCCACATCTGGCCGCGCCGTTCGGCATTGCCGTACATGCCTTCCTTCTCCATCCACATCGCGCAGGGCAGGATCAGGTCGGCGGCCATGGCCGAAACCGTCGGATAGACGTCGGAGACGACGACAAAGGCCTTGGGATTGCGCCAGCCCGGATAGATTTCGCCGTTGATGTTGGGACCGGCCTGCATGTTGTTGGTGGTCGAGGTCCAGTAGAAACCGATCTTGCCGTCCTTGAGCATGCGGCTTTGCAATACGGCGTGATAGCCGACCCAGTCCGGAATCACGCCGGCCGGCAGTTTCCAGAGCTTCTCCGAAAGTGCGCGATGCTTCGGGTTCATCACCACCATGTCGGCCGGCAGGCGATGGGCGAAGGTGCCGACTTCGCGCGCCGTGCCGCAGGCGGAGGGCTGGCCGGTCAGCGAGAAAGGGCTGTTGCCCGGCTCGGAGATTTTGCCCACCAGCAGGTGCACGTTGTAGATCATGTTATTAACCCACGTGCCGCGCGTATGCTGGTTGAAGCCCATGGTCCAGGTGGACATCACCTTGGTCTTCGGATCGGCATAGGCCTTGGCCAGGGCTTCCAGCCGGTCCTTCGGCACGCCGGAAATCTCGTGGGCCTTGTCGAGCGTGTATTCGGAAACGAACTTGGCGAACTCGTCGAAATTGATCGGTTTTGCCGCCAGCGGATTGCCCTTGGGCTTGCCGTCGGCGCCGGGATAGCCGTTGTTCATCGCCACCTTTTCCAGCGGATGGTCGGGGCGCAGGCCGTAGCCGATATCGGTGACGCCCTGGGCGAACGTGACATGCTTGGCGACGAAGTCCTTGTTCACCGCGTTGTTCTGGATGATGTAGTTGCAAATGTAGTTGAGGATCGCCAGATCGGACTGCGGCTTGAAGATCAGTTCGTTGTCGGCCAGTTCGCAAGTGCGGTGCGAGAAGGTGGACAGCACGTGGATCTTGACGTGGTTGGCGGTCAGGCGTCGGTTGGTGATGCGCGACCAGAGGATCGGGTGCATTTCCGCCATGTTCGAGCCCCACAGTACGAAGGCGTCGGCGTGCTCCATGTCGTCGTAGCAGCCCATCGGCTCGTCGATGCCGAAGGTGCGCATGAAGCCGACCACGGCCGAGGCCATGCAGTGGCGCGCGTTCGGATCGATACTGTTGGAACGGAAGCCGGCCTTCATCAGCTTGGCGGCGGCATAGCCCTCGAACACGGTCCATTGCCCGGAGCCGAACATGGCGACGCCGCGCTGGCCCTGCTCGGGATTCTTCAGCGTGGCCTTGACCTTCTCGGCCATGATGTCGAAAGCGGCACCCCAGGAGATCGGCGCGAATTCGCCGTTCTTGTCGAACTTGCCATCCTTCATGCGCAAGAGCGGCCTGGTCAGGCGATCCTTGCCGTACATGATCTTCGACAGGAAGTAGCCCTTGACGCAGTTGAGGCCCTTGTTCACCGGCGCATCGGGGTCGCCCTGGGTGGCCACCACGCGACCATCCTTGACCCCGACCAGCACGCCGCAACCGGTGCCGCAATAGCGGCAGACGCCCTTGTCCCAGCGCACCCCGTCCTGGCTTTGCGGCGTCGCGGCGAGCGCCACGCCGGGGATGCTCATGCCGGCCGTGGTCGCTGCAGCGGCGATGGCATTGGTCTTGATGAATTCGCGTCGCGTCAATTTCATTTCAGATCTCCTTGTAGTTGCGGCGTAACCTGAAGGTCAGCTTCCACTGAAACTTCGTTTTCTGGCTCAGATTCGGTTTGGTGAAACACCATGGCCGCTGACAGCACGCCGTCGAGCTGACCAATGCGTTCGTAGGTGGCGACGTTGCTGGCGTCATCCTCGGTTTCGATGGTGACGATCAATTTGCCTTCGGGCGAGATGCCATGCACTTCGACGCCGGGCAAGGTCGCCAGCCCGGCCTGAACAATCGCCACGCCCCCGGGGCGGGCGTTAACGATGGCGCTTGAAATATTCATTGCATGACTCCCGGTATGCGGCACTGCCGGGCGCTGCCGCGGTCGCCGCTGTGCCCCAATTCCCACGACAGGCTCATGGGTTTGTGCACATGCAACATCCTAGACTTGTGCCGAAACACAGCCTTGATGTTGATCAAGCGGTTGACCAAATCTGCGGCGCGCCGCAATGGTGGCGCCGCGCAGAACCTTGCGGTCAGGCTCCGGGAGAGGCGCGGCTCTCGTCAGGGCTCGATCTGGTCGATCGAGATCTTCAATCCCCTGGCTCCGGGCTTCACCGCCGCGCTCTTGCCAGTGAGATCGCCCTTGCCTGGCGTCGCCTTGCCCGACTTCGAAACGCGGACTTCGACGCGCACCTGCTTCGCCGACGAGAGAGTGGCTTCCGGCATCAGCGCCTGTCCGTCGTCGAGCATGAAGTCCAGCGGCAGATCGGCTACCCTCGCGCGCTGCGCCGCCAGCGGCATGCGCGGACCATCGACGGCGCGGGCGAAGATGAACACGACGTCGTCGGGATTGGCCTTGTCCTTCAAGACGGGGGAGAGTTCAACGCGGCCGCTGACCGCTGTCGCCGCCATACTCGCCTGCTCCTTACCTTGCGCCGCACCTGCCGCCGGCTTGGCAACTGCCTTATGTACCTCGTCTTGCGGCATCACGCCACCCGCAACGACATCCACCTTTGCAGTCCTTGCCTGAGCGCCGCCGCTGCGCTCACGCGCCCTGGCGATGCTGGCCTCGACCATCCGCGCATCTTCGCTACCCGGCTCCAACTTGGGCAGCAACTGTTCCCAACGCGCTGCGGCCTCGCCGTAGCGCCCACCATCGAAGGCCTCGCCGCCGCCGAGGAACAGCGCGAGCATGTTGTTGGGTTCGAGACGCAAGGCCTGCTGCGTCAGCTCGCGCGCACGCTCGGAAAAGCCGTTGTTTTTCTGCACCAGCATTTCCGCCAGTTCGGCAAGCAGTTCGGCACTGCTGTTCAACGTCGGTCCGATGCGGGCGAACGCGCGCTCGGCATCGTCCCAGCGGCCGATCGACTTGTAGGAACGCGCCAGCATGGCCCAACCTTCGGGATTGTCGGGATTCTGTTCCAGCTTGTTCGCCAGTTTGGCGACCAGTTGCTCCATGTCGGCCGTGGCGCGCTGCATCTGTGCTTCGCCCGGAAGCACCGCCGCAGGGCTGCCGAGCAGGGCATACAGCCCGGCCGCGAGCAGCGGCAGCACAATCGCGAGCGCAATGCCGCTGCCGCGGCTGGCGCCCGCGGCAGCGACGACTTCCGTGGCGGCCGTGTCTTCGAGCAGCTGGGCCTGCAATTCCTCCCGCGCCTCGGCCAGGTCGGCGGCGGATAGTGTTCCATTACTGCGGTCGCGCTCCAGCTCGCTGAGGCGGTCGCGATGAATCGCGGCATTCAGTACCGGCAAGGAGTCGGCGCCGGCGGCTCGGCGGGAAACAGGCCACCACGGGCGCAACAACAGCGCCAGCGCGACGACGACCAGCGCCGCCGCTGCAAGGTAAAAGGAAGTCATGAGTTGGATTGGTCCAGCAAGGCCGCGGCGCGGCGATGTTCTTCTTCGGAAAGCGCGGGCGTCGCGCCGTTCCTTGCGCGCCGCCGCAGAAAGGCGATCAGTGCGGTCAGGCCGCCTGCCATCAACACAAAGGGGCCACCCCACAGCAGCCAGGTAGTCGGTTTCAGCGGCGGCCGGTAGCGCACGAAGTCGCCGTAGCGCGCCACCATGAAATCGAGAATCTCCTTGTCGGACTTTCCGTCGCTGATCATCTTGCGAATCTCGCGGCGCAGATCCTGCGCCAGTTCGGCATGCGAGCCAGACAGCGATTCGTTCTGGCAGACCAGGCAGCGCAACTCCTCGCTGATCGCGACCATGCGCTTTTCGACCTCGACGTCGGCCGCCATCGGCGCCGCCTCCTTGGCCGTCGCAACGCTGCCGAACAGCAGTCCGCAACAGAGCAATAGTGTCCGCAATCTCATTTCGACAACTCCGCGACGAGCGGCAGAATCTGCTTCTGCAACGACTCAGGCGTGATCGGCCCGGTGTGCTTCATGCGGATCATCCCGGTCTTGTCGATGACATAGGTTTCCGGCACGCCGTAGACGCCGTAATCGATGCCGACCCGACCGTCGGCGTCGACCGCGGACAGCACGTAGGGATCACCGAACTTCGCCAGCCAGTTCTTCGCGTCAGCCCCCTGGTCCTTGTAATTCAGGCCGACGACGGGCACCTTGCCTTCCTTCGAAAAGGAGACCAGCAACGGATGCTCTTGGCGGCAGGAGACGCACCAGGACGCCCAGACGTTGAACAGCCAGACCTTGCCTTTCATGTCGGCGGGGGAGAAGTTCTTCTCGGCCGCCGCCAGTTGCGGCAAGGTGAAGGCCGGGGCCGGTTTGTCCTTCAGCGGCGACGGCACATCGCGCGGATTGAGCGTGAGGCCGATGGCCAGGAAAATCACCAGGACGAAGAATACGGCCAGGGGAAGCAGGAAGCGTCTCATGCCGGAACTCCCGCCGTAACGCCAGCGCCGACTTTGGCGCGCAGGCGGTAACGGCGATCGAGCATGGCGACGAAACCGCCAAGGCCCATCAGCAGGCAACCGCCCCAGATCCAGTCGACAAAGGGTTTGTAGTAGACCCGCACGCTCCAGGCGCCCTTGTTGTCGAGCGGTTCGCCGAGCGAGACATATACGTCGCGGGTGAATCCGGCGTCGATTGCGGCTTCGGTCATCGGCATCTGCGACGAGAAATACTGGCGCTTTTCGGGATACATGGTCTTCAACACGCGGCCGTCCTTCGACAGTTCGACTGACCCTACCGAGGCGCGATAGTTGGGGCCGGAAGCAACTTTCACGTCGATCAGGCGGAAACCATAGCCGCCAACCTGTACCGTATCGCCCGGCTCCATGCGAACGTCCTTCTCCTCCTGGAAGCCACCGACCATCGCCACGCCAATGACAAATACCGCGATGCCCAGGTGGGCGATTTGCATACCCCAGAATGCCGCGCCCGACTTGCCCGCCTTCATGCGCTCGATGATCTGGAAGACGCCGCTGGCAGCGATCCATACCGCCAGCAGTGAGCTCATGGCGGTAAGCGGTGTCCACGCGCCCATCAGCAGCGGCAGGGCGATCCCGGCGATGACCGCCAGCGCCAGGCTCAACCGCAGGCGGCGTGCGATGGCCTTGAGGTCGGCATGTTTCCAGTGCGCCATCGGGCCGATTGCCATCAGCACCAGCAACGGCACCATGACCGGAACGAAGACGGTGTTGAAATAGGGCGGTCCCACCGACAGCTTGCCCATGCCCAACGCGTCGATCAGCAGCGGATACAGGGTGCCGAGCAGCACGCTGCCGGCGGCAACCACCAGCAGCACGTTATTCACCAGGAGCATGGTTTCGCGCGACACCAGACCGAAGCTGCCACCGACGCTGACCTTGGGCGCACGCCAGGCAAACAGCGCCAGCGAACTGCCGACCACCACCGCCAGCAGGACCAGGATGAACACGCCACGACGCGGATCGGAGGCAAAGGCATGGACCGACGTCAACACCCCGGAACGAACCAGGAAAGTACCCAGCAGCGAGAGCGAAAACGCCGCAATCGCCAACAGCACGGTCCAGTTCTTGAAAGCGCCCCGCTTCTCGGTCACTGCCAGAGAATGGATCAGCGCGGTACCTACCAGCCAAGGCATGAAGGAAGCATTTTCCACCGGATCCCAGAACCACCAGCCGCCCCAGCCCAACTCATAGTAGGCCCACCAACTGCCCAAGGCGATGCCGAACGTCAGGAAGATCCACGCCGCGGTGGTCCAAGGCCGCGACCAGCGCGCCCAGGCGGCATCCAACCGGCCGGATATCAGCGCCGCGATGGCGAAGGCGAACGCCACCGAAAATCCGACGTAGCCCATGTAGAGCATCGGCGGATGGAACACCAGACCGGGATCCTGCAACAGGGGGTTGAGATCGCGACCCTCCGCGGCCGCTGGCAGCAGGCGCTCAAACGGGTTGGAGGTGAATAGGACGAAGGCCAGCAGGCCGATGCCGACCAGACCGAGCACCGCCAGCACCCGCGCCACCATGACTTCCGGCAACTGGCGCGAGGCCAGGGACACGGCGGCCGACCAGCCGGAGAGCATCAGCACCCACAACAGCAGCGAGCCTTCATGGCCGCCCCAGACGGCGGCGAAACGATACAGGGTCGGCAACTGGGTATTGGAGTGCTGGGCAACGTAGGCCACCGAGAAATCATTGGCGAGGAAGCTCTGCGCCAGGCAACCGAAGGCAACCGCAATCAGCAAGAATTGCGTCTGTGCCGCGGGTCGCGCCAGCGCGATCCATTGCGCCCGCCCGCCGAATCCCTCGCGCTGCGCGCCGAGCAGCGGCAATACGCCCTGCACGACGGAAACTACAAAGGCAAGAATCAGGGCGAAGTGTCCGAGCTCTGGGGTCATGGCGTCTTCTTGGCCTGGTCCAGCGCGTGCTGGGCTTCCGGCGGCATGTAGTTCTCGTCGTGCTTGGCCAGCACCTCGGTGGCGGCAAAAATGCCGTCGCCGCCAAGCCTGCCTTGCACCACCGCGCCCTTGCCGTCGCGGAACAGGTCGGGAAGAATGCCTTTGTACGCGACCGGAATTTCCTTGACCGTATCGGTAATGACGAAATGCACGGTCATATCCTGACGCTTGACCGAGCCCTCCTTCACCAAGCCGCCGATGCGGAATGCTTTTCCTTGCGGCGACTTGCCGGCGGCCACTTCCGAAGGCGTCACATAGAGCGCGATATTGCTGTCGAGTGCATTCAGGGCCAATCCGGCGGCAATCGCGAGCGAGGCGAGTCCGCCGACAATCAGGGCGATGCGTTTCTGTCTGGGTTTCATTGAGTTCTTTGCTGGAGGTCGAGTTCGTCGGCAAGCCGTTCGCGGATCAGGCTCTGGCGAACCTCGCTAAGACGCCGCTTTGCCAGTAAAGGTTCCGCGACCATGAGCACGGCGCAAGCGCCGAAACTGCCCCAGACGTAGAACGCATAGCCGCCCATGGCAAAAAACTCGCCGACGCTATTCCACTGCATGTTTCACCCATTCCGTGTGCCGCTCGCGTTCGAGGATGATGGCGCGCACCCGCAGCAGCGCCACCGCGATCGAATACATCCAGAAGCAGAGCGCCATCATCAGCATGCCCCACAGCATGGTCTGCGCCATCGAGGGTGCCTTGTTGAGGTTGATCGTGGAACCCTGATGCAGGGTGTTCCACCACTTCACCGAAAAATAGATGATCGGGATATTCACGACGCCGACCAATGCCAAAATCGCCCCAGCCTTGTCGGCGCGGCGAGGATCGTCGATGGCCGCCTGCAGCGCCATGAAGCCCAGGTAGAGAAAGAACAGAATCAGTTCGGAGGTCAACCGCGCGTCCCATACCCACCAAGCACCCCACATCGGCTTGCCCCACAGGGCTCCGGTCCACAAGGAAAGCGCGGCCATCAAGGCCCCGGTCGGCGCCAGCGCCTGCGCCATCATGCCCGACACCCGCGTGTTGAGCGCCAGCCCAAGGCCGGCCCAGAAGGCCATCACCAGGTAGATGAACATCGACATCCACGAGGCCGGAACATGCACGAAAATGATCCGGTAGCCCTCGCCCTGTTGTGCATCGGTAGGCGCCACAAAGAACGAAATCCACAGCCCGGCGATACCGAAGGCCGCCGCCGCGCCCCAAAACCATGGAATCAGGCGCCCGGCGAGCGGATAAAAGCTCTGCGGGCTGGCAAACCTGAACCACTGAATAATCGACTGCCTCACTCCAATGCAACCCTCAAGGCGGCCGTGGTTGCCCACGGCGCAAAGAAAACGGCCAAAGCCAGCATCGCTGCCAGCAAAGACAAATGCCCTCCCGAACCGAGACCGGCGATGTGGGCCTCCACTGCGCCCGCACCAAAAATCAGCGCCGGGATGTAAAGCGGCAATACCAGCAGGGCCAGCAACACGCCGCCGCCACGCACGCCCAGAGTCAGCGCCGCACCGATCGCACCGATCAGAGACAACAAAGGCGTCCCCAACAGCAGCGCCACGGTCAGGACAGCCAATGCCGACGCGTCCAGATCGAACTGCAGGCCAAGTACGGGTGCCAGCAACACCAGCGGCAAGCCGCATAACAGCCAGTGCGCCAGTATTTTACCGGCAACCAGCAGCCCCAAGGGAGATGGCGACAAGGCCATTTGTTCAAGGGTACCATCCATGTGGTCGGCGGCAAACAGGCGCGGCAAACCGAGCAAGGTCGCCAGCAGCGCGGCAACCCAGAGAATTCCCGGGGCGATCTTCTTCAACAGCACGGGTTCCGGTCCGATGCCCAGAGGAAACAGGCTGGTAACGATAACGAAAAAGAATACGGCCGTCAGCACCTCGCTCTTGCGCCGCAAGGCAAGCAACAGATCGCGGCGCACCGTCGCCAGCAAGGCGTTCATGCCTTCTCCTGCCGGCTCTGCACGGCTGGCTGCGATACCGGACAGGAAAGCGTAGTCCTCACAGTACCAGCGCCTTGCCGCCAGGGACGGGCAGAGGCTGATGGCTGGTCAGCACGGCCATCCCACCTGTGGACAAATGCTCGGCAATCAGATCTCCAAGCAGCCTAACTGCGGATACATCGAGTGCGTTGAAGGCTTCATCCAATACCCACAAGACCGCCGGACGCGTCAGCAAGCGGGCGAGCAGCACGCGCCGCTTCTGCCCGGCTGAAAGCACGCGCACCGGCAACTCCTCGCGGCCGCGCAATCCCAGCCGGATCAGGGCGGCAAGTGAAGTGCGTTCATCGAGCGCGATGCCGTCCAATGCCGCCGCCAGATGCAGGTTCTCCAGCGGCGTCAGGTCTTCCTTGACCGCTGCATGGTGTCCGAGATAAATCAGGTCGCGGCGAAATTCAGTCGACGGTGCCGGTTCTTCGCGCCAGAGTATTTTTCCTGCGTCGGCCGACGAAAGGCCCACCAGCAGGCGCATCAGGCTGGTCTTGCCGGCGCCGTTTTCCCCCTGTACATGTAACCATTCACCTGCGGCGAGCGAGAAGCTGACGTCGGCAAACAGGCGGCGTTCACCGCGCGAACAGGCTAGACCTGAAACATTGAGCATGGGGGTGGATTGTGCCCGAAACAAGGTCTTTGCGACTTGCGCCGGGTCAAGCGGGCTGCCGCGCCGGCAGCAACACCGTTGCGATCGCGGTCAAGACCAGCACCAGAGCCGCAAAGTCCTGCCAGCGTGGAGCCTCATTCAAGAAAATCATTCCGCTGAAAACGCCCACCACCGGAATAATCAGGGACCCAAGGGAGGATACGGACGCCGGGACCATCTGGACCAGCTTATTCCACGCCCAGTAGCAGAACAACAAGCCGACAAAGACGTTGTACCAGAAGCCGAACATGGGCCAGAAACTCACCCGGCCCCATTCGACGCTTTCCAGCGCATGGCCTGACAGCGCAATGGGTATGCCGCCGAGCAAGGTCTGCCACGCCGTCAGTGCCGTTATCGGCATGGGCAGGGGATCGCGTTTGTAGATGACCAGCCCGCCGGCCCAAAAGATGGCTGCAACGAGCATGAAGATTACGCCAAACGGCGCGCTGCCGAGCTTTTCGAACTCGGTACCGATCAACAGCGCCATGCCGCCCATGCCCAGCATCAAACCGATCAGGCGGCGCAAGGTAAGCCTGTCGTTGAGAAACCAGGCCGACAACAGCGCACTCCAGATCGGCATGGTGTAACCGAGGATCGCCGCCCGGCCTGAAGGCAGCAGGCTCACCCCATAAATTGCAAACATGTTCCAGCCGACGATATTGCATGACGCCATGGCCAGCAATTGCCGCCAACGTCCAGCAGGCACTTTCAAGGACTGCCCGGAAAGCCAGGCGATGCCAAAGAGCCCGACGGAAGCCAGCAGAATGCTGTCGCCACGGAATATCCAGCGCGGAATCTCGGCGATCACGACTTTCATGATTGGCCAGTTGAAGCCCCATCCTATCGATAGCAGACCCAGCAGGACGAGGCCGGCGCGTGGAATGTGGGAGGTCGACATGGTGCGCGAGTGTCGCACGGAGGTACCGCCTTTACAATCCATGCATGTCGCCTACCGCCCTCCTACCATTGCTGGCCACCACAGCCCTGCTTTCGCTGGCGACTGCAGGCATATTGCTGATCACTGGGCCAGCCCTGCCGCAGTTGGCTGCCCACCTTGCCTTTGCGCTAGGCGTTATGCCCTTGATTCTGGCGGCGATGAGTTACTTTGTGCCGGTGCTGACGCGCGGTTCGAGCCCGTGCTTTGCCGCGTGGTGGCCTCCGTTGCTGGCCTTGACTGGTGGCGCATTGGCGGTTTTCTCGTTCGTCAGCGATTTTTCGCCGACGCGACTAAGTCTCGGCGCGGCCCTGGGAGGAGTTGCCGCACTCAGCCTCGGCGGTTGGACCTTGAATCGGGCGCGCAAAATGTTCGGTCCGCGCCATCGGGGACTGGACTGGTATCTCGCCGCGCTCGGCTTTCTCCTGCTGGCGCTGCTGGCGGTGGTCCTGATGCCGATGTTTCCCGCCCAGCGCAATGAACTGCGCCTGTTTCACTTGCATGCCAATTTGCTCGGCTTTGTCGGACTGACCGCGCTTGGCACGCTGCAAGTGCTGCTGCCAACCTGCCTGGGGCAAGCAGACCCCGATGCCGCCTGGCGTCTGCGACGCGACATCAAATGGGCCGCGGCAGGCGCCATGTTGATCGCGCTTGGCGCATCGATCCGCTTGCCCGCCGACGCCATGCCAGGATCCACGCTTGCGCTACTGGGTATGGCGTTCTACGGGTGGGTCGTCCTGCGCATGCTCCAGGCTTGGCAATCCCGCTTCGGCAAGGCGCTGCTGCAGATGCACGGCGCCGCTCCTTCCCTGACCTCGGCTGCGCTTGGCTTGCTCGGCATGCTGGCATTGGGTCTGGCGCACGGGTTCGGGTGGCTGCCGGCACGCCCCGCGGTCGCTGGCTTTGTCTTCGCTTTCCTGCTGCCACTGGTGAGCGGGGCCACCGCGCACCTGTTGCCGGTCTGGTTGCGACCGGGAGTACAAGGCGAATGGCATCGGATCCTGCGCGCCCGACTTTGCCGTTGGAGCGGGCTACGAGGTCTGTTGTTTCTGCTGATTGGCCTGATTGTCGCTGTATCTTGACCCACCGCAGGAATCAGGAAAATGCGATAGCATTAATAACTTGATCGTCCACAAGCAGGAGACCGCCATGGCCCGCAAGAAAAAGCTCGACTTCAGTGATATCGCGACAGATCGCAAGAAGGAAAACCTCAATCAAAAAGATTTTTGGGCGAGGTATGGCGTCACGCAGTCGGGTGGCTCCCGCTACGAATCCGGCCGCAACATTCCCAAGCCGTTGGCGATTCTGTTGTGGCTGCATCGATCCGGGAAAATCGCCGACAAGGACCTCAGCGACGCCCAGAAGTAAGTAATTGGTAAAAAAGCTTAGCACCGGCGCCCGCAGTTGCCGACGGCAGGCGTTTTGCCGTTCCCGGCTCTGGTGGATATACGCTCTGGTTGCCTGACATTCCGGCAGGA
>Ga0154354_1073_pt6 | contig 38987 bp, 36 predicted proteins | sample RifGroA2_FD_115882 | JGI IMG/M metagenome (GOLD analysis project Ga0154354, IMG submission 115882) | Rhodocyclales bacterium GWA2_65_19
TCGAATGAAGATCCGCGCCAGACCGGCGCAACAGGTACCGCGGTGACCGGCATGCGGCTGGACTCCAGCACCGAGAACCGCTGGGAGGACGTCATGACGGTCAAGCTGTTCCTGATTGCCCGGGATCTGCAGACCACCGCCGGCTATACCGACACCAAGTCTTTTACCATGGGCAGCAAGACGGTGACGGCGGCTGGCGACGCCTACCGTCGGCGCCTCACGTCCTCGACCATCAAACTGGTCAATATGTCCGGGCGTCGGGAGGTACCATGAGCAGCCTGCCCGCACGCCAGCGCGGCATTGTGCTGATCGTCAGTCTAATCATGTTGATGGTGCTGACGCTGATTGCCGTTTCGGCGATCCGGCTATCGACCGTCAATTTGCGCAGCGTGGCCAACGCGCAGGCGCGGACCGAAGCCATGTCGACGGCGCAGCGCACGATCGACCTGGTACTTTCCAGCAACTTCACCGACAACGTCGCCGGCACCGCCTCCACGGTGACCGTCGCCGAAGGCGGCAAGAACTACACGGTGGTCATCGCCCGGCCCTGCCTGGTAAGAACCTTGCCGGTAAAGAATGTCGACCTGGCGGACCCGATAAATAACGCCGATGACAAGAAGTGCCTGGACACCCTGTCCAACCCCTACTCGGCCTGTGCCGATACCATCTGGCAGATCCAGGCGACGTCCACCTCGGGCTGGTTCGGGGCCAATGTTTCGATTACCCAGGGCACCGGCATACGCATGGATAACGGCACCGTGACCGTGTACGCCAACGATTCAGCGTATCGCTGCACCGGCACCTGATGGCTGATACTTGCGGCAGGAGAAAGATCATGAAATCAGTATTTCGCCGACTGCTGGGCACCGCATTATTGACGGGTGCGCTCCTCTCGCCGCAGCTTCGCGCCGACGATATCGATCTTTACACCGGGGGCGAGGCGTCCACTGGCTCCCAGGCCAATGTCCTGATCGTGCTCGACAACTCGACCAATTGGGCGTCCGCCAGCCAGCATTGGGCAACGGGTAAGCAAGGCGAATCGGAACTGGAGGCGCTTTCCGAAATCATCGCCACGCTGGGCGACAACGTCAATGTGGGCCTCCTGATGGCGGCGGGCTCCAACGGTGGCTACGTTCGTTTTGCCGTTCGCGAGATGAACAGTACCAACAAGACCGCCTTTGCCAGCATGCTCAACACCATGGTGACCAACTTTGGCCTGGACGGCGACAACGACGACAAGGTGAATACGGCCTCCATCGTCTATGACAGCATGATGAACGCGGCGTATCGTTACTTCAACGGCTTCGCGCGCTTCGGCTCCACCGACCTGCCCAGCGGCAGCCAGCTCGACTTGCGCGACTATGCAGGCAGCACCGTCAGCGCCACCAAGATGCCGGCCGGCACGTTGGAGGGAAATTCGCTCGCCGCGTCGAACTCGGCTTCCTACACTCCGCCCAGTGCCGCCAAGGGTGGATGCGCCAAGAACTTCGTCATTTTCATCGGCAACGGCTATCCAAACCAGGCGGGCTCCACCACCGACCTGACTGATGCGGCGGGGCTGGCGGGGATCACCGATGCCACAACGCTGACATCCATTACCACGGCCGTTTCGGGCGGCAGCGCAAGGCTTGCGGATGAATGGGCGCGCTTCATGAAAACCTACGGCGTCAGTTCCCTGGTGGACGACCCCAAGAGCACGGCCAGCCCGAAGGCGAAACTTGTAAATGGAATCACGACCTACACCATCGACGTCTGCAAGGACGCCTGCGAAGCCGATCAGGCGACCTTGCTCAAGAGCATGGCCAATGTGGGCGGTGGCAAGTACTTCAAGTCCACCAGCAAGCAGGAAATCAAGAACGCGATGTCGCTGATCTTCGCCGAGATACAGGCCGTGAATAGCGTATTCGCCTCCGCCACGCTGCCGATTTCCGTAAACACCCAGGGCACTTTCGAGAACCAGGTCTACATCGGGGTCTTCCGTCCCGATGCCGGCGCCAAGCCGCGCTGGTTCGGCAACCTCAAGGAATACAAGTTCGGTCGTTATTGCGATGCCGACCGCAACGACAAGGTGCTGATCGACTCCACCCGCGCCCTCGGCGGCGGCATGGTGGCCGCGACGATGACGGGATCGGCGACGGGAGCGGTAACCGGCAGCTTTACCGGCACGGTGACCAACCAGGCCGGCACCAGCACGGCGGTCAGCGGCTCGGTGTCGGGCACCATCAGCGGCACCGCGAGCGCCACGCTGCTCGCCACGGTCACCGGCTATTCTCCGGGAACGACCGGCAGTCCCGCCGCCAGCCTGGGCAGCGGGACGGTGACCGGGACGGTCACCGATGGCACCAGTGTGAGCTCGACATTCACCGGCACGCTCAACGCCACGCCTTCGATTACCGGAACCTTCACCGCCGCCGACGAGAGGGTCGGCGACGACGTACCGGCGCCCAGTTGCGGCACCGATGCGACGGGCAATATTCCTCTCAGCCTGTACTTGGGTGACAAAAACGGCTATCGCGCAATCGACGAGCAGGGCAATACCGGTTTTATCGACCTGTCGGCAAGCAGCTACTGGACCTCGGCGTCCACCTTCTGGGCCGCCTCGCCCAACACCACCGCCGGCTCCAGCGACTCACCCGACGGGCCGGAGGTCGAGCGCGGCGGCGCGGCGCAGCGGTTACGCACGCATTGGGCGGAGACCGCGCTCACCGGACATCCCGATGGTCGCAAGCTGTACACTTGTCTCGGCACCTGCCTCGCCGAGGGAGCAACGGCGAGCCAGAAGACCCTTTCCAATAATATAGTTTCCACCAGCAACAGCGAGGTGACCACCGCGCTTGCGGCACCGGCCGGATCGGCCACGGTTTCGCTGGCCCGCTCGGGCAACACGGTGACTGCCACTTCGACCGCGGCCCACGGTTTTTCCGACGGCGCCTCGGTGACCGTCGCCGGCGCCACGCCCACCGACTACAACGGGGCCAAGACCATCACCTACGTCGACGCGACGCATTTCACCTATACGCTGAACGAGTCGCCATCGAATACGGTGACGGGTACCATCATCGCCGATAAATCGGGCGGAACGGTGAGCATCAGCAGCCTGACGCTTTCCACCACGACCGCGGGTGCGACGGCAGTCGCCACCGTGACCAATACCGGGAACAACGGCCTTGCCGTCGGCAGTACCACGACCATCGCCGGCGCGGCGCAAAGCTTCCTCAACACCACTCACACGGTAACCAATAGCGCGGCACCGACCGCGACGTCATTCACCTTCAGCGTCACGATACCCGCCAGCACTAATCCGGGCGCCAGCTCGGCTGCGGCGACCATCAAGTGCGGCGGTTCCGGCGCCAACGAAACCGCGTCGGGCACCTGGGATTCGGCCACGGGACGGTTCACGTTCGACAATAGCGCCAGCGGCAACTTCTCCACCTATCCCGCGGGCTGTCGCAACGCCACGACCGGCGCCACGGTAACGGTGACGGGCGCCACCGATTCCAAGTACAACGGCAGCTGGACGGTCGTCTCGGCGGGCAATGCGACCGTCACCGTCGGCACGCTGGCTGCCGCCACGGCCACGGTCAGCCCCGACACCGGCGCAAGCAAGACGGCGACCATCCCGGGCGTTTCGAAGACCGTCACCATCGCCCGCACCCTGGGCAGCACCACGGCAACCGCCACCGCCGTGGCCCACGGCTTTTCCACCAATGATTCGATCATCATCTCCGGCGCGACGCCGACCAACTACAACGGAACCTGGACCATCACCCGGGTCGACGACGACAACTTTACCTTCGGTCCGATCACGCTGACGCCCACCACGCCGCCGACCGGGACGATCACCGCCACCGCGGGCAGCGGCGTGGCCGGACCCGACACCACCAACCTGATCTTGTGGACGCGCGGCAAGGACTTGTGGGAGGACGAGGACCTGAACAGTTCATTGTCCAACGTCCGTGCCAGCATTCAAGGCGACGTGCTGCATGCCCGTCCCGTGATGGTGAACTACGGCAGCACGCTCGGCGTGGTCGGTTTCTACGGAGCCAACGACGGCTTCCTGCGCGCTATCAAGGCGGGCATCGCGGAAACCGACGGGGTCGAGAAATGGGCCTTCATGCCGACCGAGTTCATGACCTACAGCAAGCTGGCGCGGCTCTACACCAACAGCGAGACCGTGCGCTACCCGAATACATCGTGCAGTGTGTCGCCGACGCCGACCGCGCGCACCTACTTCTGGGATGGCTCGCTGGTCGCCTATCAAAGCCCGGATGGAACCGCATCGACCGCGCCGACCAAGACCTGGCTGTTCGCCACCATGCGCCGCGGCGGCCGGGCGCTGTATGCGCTCGACGTGACCGATCCCGACGCGCCCAAGTTCATGTGGCGCATCACCAACGCTACGTCCGGCTTCTCCGAACTCGGACAGACCTGGTCCGAACCCAAGATCACCAAGCTGGCGGGCTCATTCACCCGAGCCGATGCCACGGTGGTGACCAATCCGGTGGTGTTGGTGTTCGGCGCGGGATATGACGCATCGCAAGAAGACAAGCCCACGGGCAGCGCGGTCACGCCCACCATGGGCAGAGGCGTGTACGTGGTCGAGGCGGAGACCGGGCAGTTGATCCAGTTTCTGCAGCCGACTTCCGACGTTACGACGAGCTACAGCTTCGCCGCCGACGTCAATGTGCTGGACCTGAATGCTGATGGGTACCTGGATCGCATCTATGCGGGTGATACCAACGCCAACATCTTCCGTTTCGACACCGTGCAGTCGGTGACCAACGTCGCCAGCAGCAGCTACTGGAAGCGTTATCACATCGCATCGGTCGGCGACGTCGAGTACAACGGCGGCAACAACGCCAGAAAGTTCATGTTTGCGCCGGAGGTCTTGCCCTTCACCCATAACGGTGTCGTCAAGGTGATGGTCCTGGTGGGCAGCGGCAACCGCGAGAAGCCCTTGAACAACTTCAAGAGCGACGGCAGTCTCAATGCGTTGACCTGCTCCGCCCTGTACACCGACACCTATTTCTCGACCTCGTCGTCGAACAAGGTCAATGATCGTTTCTTCGGTCTACTCGATACGATTCAATCCGGCGCCGACGAAGCGGCGACTCTGGCTGCTGCGGCCACCGATCCGATCTTGTTTGGCGATTTGCAGCAGATCAACTCCAATACCTTGTCGACCACCACGCTGACCGCCTACAGCCTTTCCGGCAGCGACCGCGGCTGGCAAATCCTGTTGCGCAACGATCCCGACGGTAGCGGCGTGCGCAATGAAGAGAAGACCGTGAATGCGGCCAAGGTGGTGGCCGGGGTGGTGTACTTTGCCACCAGTACCCCGATATCGTCGGGTACGACGGTCAGCGTCAGTTCCATCACCCGGTCCTCGACGACGGCAACGGTTACGACAGCCACCACCCATCCGTTCCTGACGGGAGATCGTGTCACCGTCAGCGGAGCGACGCAGACCGGGTATAACGGAACCTTCACGATCACCAAGGTGAGCAGCACTTCGTTTACCTACTCCGTGGCGAACACGGTGGTGACTCCGGCAACAGGGACGATATTGGCGAACGGCAACTCGAACACCGGCGTTTGCTCCAATCTGGGCGAGGCGCTGGGCTATGCGGTCGATCCTTTTACCGGCCTGCCGGCCATCAACCGCGACGCTTCGACCAGCGGCGGCACGGCGACTTATACCAGCCTGGACTACGCCACCAAGTTCACCGGCGGCGGCCTGCCGCCGACGGTGACCGCGGGAGTGGTGTCGATCGGCGGCACGCCCTACCGCTTCATCATCGGTAGCGGCGGCACCACGCTGACGTCGGACTCACCGATTGCGGGAACGCGCAGCGTACTCAACCTGACTGGGACGCGCACCAGGCTATATTGGTCCTACGGCGCCGATTGACCCGATACCCGGCCTGCGCGCGGCGCGATGCGGGCCGGGCGGTTGCGCGGAGCTCCGGGTCCGCGCCGCATCCATCATAGAAATTTTGGAATTGCGGGCGCGCGGCTTTTCGCTATGCTTGGCAACATGTCGCAATGGCTGACCCTTTCCCGTGCCGCACATTTGCTCGGCATTTCACGCGTCGCGCTGCAGAAGCGCATTCGCGAAGGCGAATTGCCGTCCTTTGACGGCATGGTCGCGGCCGACGATTTGCAGCGCATTTGGCCGGAACTGGATCTGGAGGAGTCGGGCAGTTTCGAGAAGACCCGCGCGATTCGCGAAGACGCGTTCGCCAGGCGGATGCGCGAGCGTATCCTGCCGACCCAGGAAGCGCTGGCCCAGCGCCTGTTTGCACAGGGGCAGGAACTGGCAGAACTGCAGCGCACCCTGACGCGCTACCACCGACTGTTCGAAACCCTGCGCGCGCGTCTGGATACCGGGCCGGCGCCGGCCGCGGACCAACTGCTGCGCCTGCTCGACGAGGGATTGGCGCAGGCGTTGGCGGCCCCGGCGCCGGCGGGCGACGTCGCGGCCCTCGATGCTATGCTGCGCGTCATGTCTGCGCACGTTACGGTCAAGCCATCGGGTCACGAGTTCTTTGTCGAGGGCTCCGAGACACTGTTGAAAGCGGCGCTGCGCGCCGGACTGACGCCCAACTATGGTTGCGGCAATGGCAACTGCGGCTTGTGCAAGGCGCGCGTGGTAACGGGAGAGGCGCGCCCGGTATTCGCATCCGATTACCGTTTTTCCGAGGCTGAGAAGGCCCAGAACCACGTTCTGATGTGCGCTTGCACGGCACTCAGCTCCGATCTGGTGCTGGAAGTTTTGGAAGCCGGTGCTCCCGAGGATATTCCGGAACAGCGCATCGTCGCCAAAGTGCGCAGTGTCGATGCGCTGAGCGACGAGATCATGCGGCTGCACCTGCAAACCCCGCGCAGCAATCGGCTGCGTTTTCTCGCTGGCCAGCGGGTGACCCTCGGCCTCAGCGCCGGCGTCGCGGGCGGCAGCGACCTCCATGCCGAATTCCCGGTCGCGAGTTGCCCCTGCGACGATCGCAATCTGATTTTTCATGTTGGTCGCCGTGTCGCCAGCGCCGACTCTTCACAGGACTTTTCGCAAGCCGTGTTCGATGGCCGGATCAAGGCCGGCGCCGACATTTCGGTATGGGGCCCGTGGGGCCGCTTCGTTCTGGAGGAGGACTCGTCACGCCCCCTCGTGTTCGTCGCCATCGATGCCGGCTTTGCGCCCATAAACAGTTTGATCGAGCACGCCATTGCAGTGGATGCTGCCGAGTCCATTTCGCTCTACTGGGCCAGCACGCAACCCGGCGGCCAGTACCTGCCCGGGCAATGCCGGGCCTGGGCCGCGGCACTCGACGAATTCAGCTACCTGCCGCTCGCAGCCGACGAACTGCCGGCGGCCTTGGCGCACAATGCCGCCTTGCCGCTCAGCGACATCTATCTCGCCGGGGCGGCCGATCGGGTGCAGCCGCAGGCTGCCGCCCTGCTGGCGGATGGCGTGCCGCCGCGACAACTGCATGTTGAGACACTATGAGACCCTGAAACCATGAGCCAGCGACGCACCATCCCGATTTTGCCGCAGGGCGGCGATGCCGACCTGGAGGCTTGTTCCTCGGCCGAGCCGTTTGCCCTGATGGTTCTGGGCGACAGCATGGAGCCAGAGTTTTCCGAAGGCGAGGTAATCCTGATCGAACCGGAAGGGCTGGCCACCGACGGTTCATTCGTCGTCGCCCAGCTCGCCGGCGAATGGATTTTCCGCCAACTGATCCGGCAGCGCGAGGGATGGAGACTGCAGGCCCTGAATCCCGCCTGTCCCGCCGTGGATATTCCCGACCTCGACGCGGTCAAAGGCGTCATCATCCAAAAATCCAAACCCGGTCGTCGCCGGGCCAGCAAACGTTACGTGGAGTGAAAGCAGTGCCCTACTATATTTATCGCGTGACGTCACTCGGGCCGATTCCCCGGTTGGAGAAAATCACCCAGTTCGACGCTTTCAAGGAGGCGTCCACGGAAGCAAAACGCCTGCGTCGCGAGAGCGAGCTTGGCGCAGGTGAGACAATCAAGACCATTTTTGCCGAAACCGAACTGCAGGCCGAGGACTTGCTCAGCCAGCCGCGCGGGGAGGAACCGATGACGGGAGAGGATTACTAGTCTCATGGTCGACGAAAACGCCTTTCGTCACGCCCAGGGCGAGATCAATCGCCTGCCCTGTGTCTTCGAACGGGCGTTGCTGGCACGCCATGCGGCCTGCGAACTGGCGGTGCGCCACCAGATCGCCGAGCGCGAAACGGTGGCCTGCGCGCAGCCGGTGGCACGGGCGCTGTGCGCGCAGATGTCGGCCCTGCTGCGCGACAAGTCGGGATTCGCACTGGGTCTCACCGGCACCCGCCGCGTGCTGCCGCATGCGATGGTGATGAAGATTCAGTGTGGCGGGCTCGACGGTTTGAAGACCTTGCTTGATGCCGATGCGGTGGCGCCCGATGTGCGGCGTCTGGTTCGTCTGGCGCAGGAACGCTATGGCGACCTGGATCAGCTGCCTTTTTCGGAGGTCGTGCAGGGTGTCGCGGCGTGGAAGGCACGCCGGCGCCATGCGGGAGAGCATCGATGATCGCCGGCATGGCTGCGCTGGTGAGTGCCGTGCAGACCAACTGCGATATCGCCGACGCGCGCCACGCGCGCGATGTCAGTTTGTGCACCTACCTGCTCGGCATGCGCGAGTTCTATCGCTGGGAACACGATCTGCCCTACGGCATATCGCCGCCGCGCGATGATGTGGGGCGCTGGATTGCCGCACGCGAGGCGCGCTGGGAGCAGATCGCGGACACCGAGTTCGTCAGCGTCCCGGTTGCCGGGCACGACTTCGATCCCTTCGCCGCGCAGCAGGTCAATGCGGCGCTGGTCGGCAGCGGTCTGGTGTATGGCGCCGGCGTCGGGCGTTTTCACAAGCCGCATTTTTTTCTCGGACAGCTTGCCCGCGAAGAACAGCGCGGCGAGGCGCGGCTGCTGGTCTGCGGCTGCGAGTATGCGCGCGATGTCACCGCGATTCCGGCGGCATCGCAGGGCGCCACCCTGATCGTGCGTCGCGAGGCATTGCGGCAGTGGCTGTGGGAGAAGGCCGAAGGCTGGAACGTCAAGCAGCAGGACGGCGCGCTCAAATCGGCCTTGCTTGCTTATGGTTTTGACCATGATCCGGAGGGCGCCATCGAGCGCATGGCCGAAGCCGAAATTGAAACCCTGGTGCTGCACGAAGAGGGCGAACTGGCCGCAGGTCGCGTGTTGGGCAACGACTGGCCGCGCAAGCTGGCCGGCTTCAAGAGCAAACGCGCGGAGCTGTTGGCGCGTGCGGTGCGCGACAACCTGGCGGATTGCCTGGTGACTTTGCCGGGGCTGTTGCAGCGCGACACGGAAGATTCGCTGCACTTCTGGTTTTCGACCTTCGATGGCTTGCGCCGTGAACTGTTTCCGCATCTGGTCGATGCCTACGCCGCGAGAGTCGGCTCTGGCGCGCTTTGCGTGCCCGGGATTCCGCTGCGCGGGCAGGCAGCGGCAAGGCTGATGGATGCCGTCGCGGCGGGCCGCGTCCATTTCGCGGCGCTTGGCCAGCGCCTGCTCGCAATGGATGAGAGCGCCATCGAGGCGCTCTCCCAAGAGGTCGGCGCGATTGCGCTGTAGCCGGTCCTGCCGTCTACTCCTTGACGGCTTCGACGGCGATGGCCAGGGTGACTTCGTCGCTGACGTAAGGCACGTTCTTGCCCATGTTGAATTCCGAACGCTTGACCTTGGTTACGGCGTTGGCGCCGATCGCGTCCTTCTTGAGCATCGGGTGCGGCATGGAATGGAAGGACGTCACGGTCAAGGTTACGGGCTTGGTCACGCCCTTGATCGTCAGGTTGCCTTCGACGGCCACCGGCTTGTCGCCGTCGAACTTGACGGAGGTCGATTTGAAGGTGATGGCGGGAAATTTTTCGGTGTCGAAAAAGTCTGCGCCCTGAATGTGCCCGTTGAACAGCGCGTAGCCGGTGTTTACCGACTTGGTGTCGATCGTCACGTCGACCGATCCTGCCTTGGCCGCACGGTCGAGCACGATCTTGCCGCTGGTCTTGTCGAACCGGTGCTGCTGGTTGGAGTAGCCGAAATGGCTGTACTCGAAGCGCGGCGCGGTGTGGGTCGGGTCGATGTTGAAGGTTTCGGGAGCGGCGACGGCGACGGCGGAAAAGGCTGAGAGGGCGACAGCGAGGGCGAGCTTGTTCATGGGTTTTCTCCTGACAAAAAGATTGCAGATTGCAGCGACTTATTTCGTGGCGGCGGTTGCCACCAGGCGAAACTTTATTTGTACTTCATTGGCAACGGTGCCGAAGTCGGCCCACATGCCTTCGCCGATGGCGTAGTCGGCGCGCCTGAGCACCAGGCTGCCTTCGAAAACTGCGCTATTGCCGTCCTGGCGTTGAGTGACGGGCGCAGTCAGATCCAGCGTTTTGCCCTTGATCGTCATCTTGCCGGCAACCTCGAAACGGTTGCCGCCCAGCGGCTTGACCGACGTCGCGACGAACTTTGCAACCGGGAAGACCTTGGTGTTGAACCAGGCCTTGGTTGCCACTTCGTCGTTGGCGTCCTTCGAGCCGGCATCGATGCTGGCCAGATCGATCTCCAGTTCGGCCTTGGCGGCGGCCGGTTTCGCCGGATCAAACGAGAGTTTGCTGCGAAAGCTCTTGAACTGGCCTTCGACCGGCACGTTCATCTGTTTCGAAACAAACGAAAGCGCGCTCTTGCCGGGCTGGAACTGATTGAACTCGATGGCGTGGGCCGTCGACAGTACGATGGTCAGGGCGCAAGCAAGGCCCAGTTGCGAAAACTTCATTTCACGTCTCCAGAGGTGGCGTTGCCGATCCAGGGCAACATGCGGACGAGCACGTCGTCACGATCGATCAGGTGGTGCTTGAGCGCGGCGCCGAGGTGGGCGATGACCAATGCCGCCATACTGAAATTGAGCATCATGTGCACCTGCTGCAACAAATCTCCCAGTTCCTTGTTTTTGTCCAACAGGTCCGGCAGCGGCAAGACGCCGAACCAGACGGTCTGGAAGCCCTTGGCCGAACTCATCAGCCAACCGCTCAGCGGCACGGCGAACATCAGCAGATAGAGCAGCACATGCGTCGCTTCCGCCGCCTTGCGCTGCCAGGCCGGCATGCCGGCGGGCAGATCGGGCGGGCGATGCAAGAGGCGCCAGCCAAGGCGCAGCACCACGCACAGAAAGATGGTCACTCCGGCCCATTTATGCCATGAATAGATTTTGAGTTTCTGCGGCGACAGGGGCAGATCGACCATGTACAGGCCGACCGCAAAACTGCCGATGATGGCGATCGCGATCAGCCAGTGCAGGCCGATGGCAACGCCGGTATAGCAGGTGCCGGAACTGCGGGCAGGGCTGGAACTTGAACTCATGGGCTGGTCGGTTTATGCAGAGCTTTGCAGGACAAGAGGCGCAGTCTACGCGCGAGGTCGCGGATGGCAAACATCGACAGCTACAAATGATTGGTGCGCGCAGCGCAACAATGCGGCTGGGCATCTGGCTTGGCGCGGATGGCCGTCTGCGATGGCCAGTCTTTGGCGTCTGCCGTTCGTCGTCGCCCTGTCCGGCCGCATGCCGGCTCTGGCGCTGGCACCCAAAGTCATATCCGGTGGATACCGTCTCTGGTGCGGGCACACAGAGACAAATCCGGTGGATACCGTCTCTGGTGCAGGCACACAGAGACAAATCCGGTGGATACCGTCTCTGGTGCAGGCACACAGAGACATATAATTCGGGGATGCCCCGTTTCGCCGCGAACCTCTCCTTTCTGTTCACCGAGCGTCCCTTTCTGGAGCGCTTCGCGGCTGCGCGTTCCGCCGGATTTGCCGCCGTGGAGTTTCACTTTCCGTACGAGCATGACCGGGCGGCGCTGGCCGAGGTGGTGCTGACCTCGGGTGTGGATGTGGTGCTGTTCAATCTGCCGGCGGGCGACTGGGCGGCGGGCGAGCGCGGGATCGCCTGCCATCCACGGCGCATAGCGGAATTTCAGGACGGAGTGGGCCAGGCCATCGAGTACGCGCGACTCTTGGGCTGCAGCCGACTCAATTGCCTGGCCGGCATTGCGCCAGGCGACGTCACGCATGACAAGGCGCGTGAAACCCTGGTCGAGAACCTGCGCTTTGCCGCGGCCGTGACCGGGCGCGCAGGCATTGAACTGGTGCTGGAACCGCTCAATACGCGCGACACCCCGGGTTTTTTTGTGTCTACCAGCCGCGCCGCGCTGGCGCTGATCAAGGCAGTCGATAGCAAGAATCTGCGTCTGCAATACGATATCTACCATGCGCAGGTGATGGAGGGCGATCTGGCCCGCACCCTGCAGGAGCATCTGCCGCAGATCGCGCACATCCAGTTGGCGGACAATCCTGGACGGCACGAACCCGGTAGCGGCGAGATCAATTTCCCTTACCTGTTTCGGCATCTCGACCAGATTGGCTACGCTGGTTGGGTTGGCTGCGAATACAAGCCGAGCCGGCGCACCGAAGACAGTTTCGGCTGGCTGGAATCGTGGCGATGAGCAGCGGGAGGTATCCGCAGGAATTGATTTGCGTGCGCGCCTGGTCGACAATGCTGCTTGCTGCGCGCTTGGGGCGCAGAGCGACCAGAAACCTTGCCGGTCCGGCGCGCGCCAAGGTGAATGAGCACAGGGCGATCCTGATCGAATCGGCGGAGGAGAAATGATGAGTCTGCAAGAACACTCTGCCGATGGGCCGCCGGACGCCGCCGCTGCCGATCGTGCAGTGTTGTTGGCGGAACTTGCGCGCGTGCTGCCGTCGGATGCCCTGCTGTTTGCCGACGAGGACCTGAAACCCTACGAATGCGATGGCCTCACTGCCTATCGCTGCATGCCTTGGGCAGTGGTCTTGCCGCAAAGCGAAGCGCAGGTCCTGGCGGCGCTCAAAGTGTGTCACGACAGGAAGGTGCCGGTGGTGGTGCGCGGTGCCGGCACGGGTCTTTCCGGTGGGGCCACGCCGGTAGTCCAGGGAGTGGTGCTGTCGCTGGCCAAATTCATGCGCATTCTGGAGATCGATCCGGTCGCCCGCTTGGCGCGAGTGCAGCCTGGCGTGCGCAACCTGGCCATCTCCGAGGCGGCGGCGCCTTATGACCTCTACTATGCGCCGGATCCGAGTTCGCAGATCGCCTGCACCATCGGCGGCAACGTCGCCGAAAATTCCGGCGGCGTGCATTGCCTGAAGTATGGACTGACCGTGCACAACGTGACCAAGCTGCGCGTGGCGTTGATCAACGGCGAGGTGATGGAGATTGGATCGCATGCCCTCGACGACCCCGGCTACGACCTGCTTGCCTTGATGATCGGCTCCGAGGGCATGCTCGGCGTGGTGCTCGAAGCCACCGTCAAGCTGACGCCGAAGCCGCGCACGGCACAGGTGGTGATGGCCAGCTTCGACAGCGTGATCGAGGCGGGCAACGCGGTGGCGGCCATCATTGCGGCCGGGATCATCCCCGCCGGCCTGGAGATGATGGACAAGCTCGCCACGGCGGCGGTGGAGGACTTCGTCCATGCCGGCTACGATCTCGCGGCGGCGGCGATCCTGCTCGCCGAATCCGACGGCACCGCCGAAGAAGTTGCCGAGGAAATTGCCACCATGTCGGTCTTGCTGGAGAACAGCGGTGCCCGCCAGTTGCGCATTTCGCAGAGCGAAGCCGAACGCCTGAAATTCTGGGCCGGACGCAAGGCCGCGTTTCCGGCCGTGGGCCGCATCACGCCGGACTACCTGTGCATGGACGGGACGATCCCGCGCAAGCATCTGGCCCACGTGCTGACCCGCATTGCCGAATTGTCCGCCGAGTTTGGTCTGCGCTGCGCCAATGTGTTTCATGCCGGAGACGGCAATCTGCATCCGCTGATCATGTTCGACGCGCGCAACCCCGGCGAGACCGAGCGCGCAATTGCATTCGGCGCCAAGATTCTCGAACTCTCGGTCGATGTCGGCGGCACCATCACCGGCGAACATGGTGTCGGCATCGAGAAGGTCAAGCAGATGTGCGTCCAGTTCTCGCGCGAGGAGATCGACGCCTTCCATGCCGTCAAGGCGGCATTCGATCCGCTGGCCTTGCTCAACCCCGGCAAGGCGGTGCCGACCCCCCGGCACTGCTCCGAATACCGGCTGACCGGGAGCGCACGATGAGGGATCGCGTCGACGAGTTCCGTTCGCGCATTCTCGAGCGCAAGCCATTGCGATTGCGCGGCGGCGGCAGCAAGGATTTTTACGGCGGCCCGCTGTCCGGCGAGATTCTCGACACGCGCGGCTACAGCGGCATCGTCGGCTACGAGCCGACGGAATTGGTGATCACGGCGCGCGCCGGCACGCCGCTGGTCGAGATAGAGTCGGCGCTGGCGACACGGCGCCAGGTGATCGCTTGCGAGCCGCCGCAGTTTGGCGCTGGCGCGACCATTGGCGGCACCGTCGCCGCCGGCCTGTCCGGCCCGCGTCGGGCGACGGCGGGCAGCCTGCGCGACTTCGTACTGGGCGTGAAGCTGATGGACGGCGAAGGCCGTGAACTGAATTTCGGCGGCCAGGTCATGAAGAATGTCGCCGGCTTCGACGTTTCGCGCCTGGTCACCGGCAGTCTCGGTACGCTGGGCCTGATTCTCGAAGTGTCGCTCAAGGTGCTGCCGCAGCCGCTGGCCGAAACCACTCTGCGTTTCGAAATGCCGCAGAACCAGGCGCTGGCCGCAATGAACCGCTGGGCCGGTCAGCCGCTGCCGCTGGCGGCCAGTTGCTGGCAGGACGGGGTGCTGACGCTGCGCCTGTGCGGCGCCAAGGCTGCCGTGCTTGCCGCCTGCGAGAAACTCGGTGGCGAGCGGGTTGCGGAGTCCGATGCGGCGAGCTTCTGGGCTGCCTTGCGGGAGCAGGCCGGCGAGTTCTTTGCCGGCGATGCCCCGCTGTGGCGGCTTTCCCTGCCGTCGGTGGCGCCGCCGCTGGAGCTGCCCGGTCCGCTGCTGATCGAATGGGGTGGCGCGCAGCGCTGGCTGCGCGGTACCGTCGATGTAGCCACGCTGCGCGAAACGGCGGCAAGGGCCGGCGGCCACGCCAGCCTGTTTCGCGGCGGCGACAAGAGCGGCGGCGTCTTCGCACCGCTGCCACCGGCGCTGATGGAAGTGCACCGCCGGCTCAAGCAAAGCTTCGATCCTTACGGGGTTTTCAATCCCGGTCGCCTGTATCCGGAATTGTAAAGTCCTGAACCATGGAAACCCATCTCGCCGATTTCATTCGGGATACCACGGCTGGCCGCGAGGCCGAGGAAATCCTGCGCCGTTGCGTACATTGCGGTTTCTGCACGGCGACCTGTCCCACCTACCAGTTGCTGGGCGACGAACTCGACGGTCCGCGCGGTCGCATTTATCTGATCAAGCAAGTGCTCGAAGGCGCCCAGCCGACCGAAAAGACCCGCCTGCATCTCGATCGCTGCCTGAGTTGCCGTTCCTGCGAAAGCACCTGCCCCTCGGGTGTGCAGTACACGCGCCTGCTCGACATCGGCCGCGCAGTGGTCGAAAGCAAGGTGCCGCGCAAGGGCGGCGATGCGGCGATGCGTGGGTTGTTGAAGACCCTGCTGCCGCGATCGCGCCTGTTCGGTGCCGCGATGAAGCTGGGGCAAGCGGTGCGGCTGGTGTTGCCGCCGCCGCTGCGCGCCAAGGTGCCGCCACTTTCCTCTGCCGGTCCAGCGCCGCGGGGCGCCCATGCCCGACGCCTGATCGCGCTGGCCGGCTGCGTCCAGCCGTCGATGTATCCCAACGTCAACGGTGCCGCCCGGCGTGTGCTGGACCGTCTCGGCATCCAGATGATCGAAGCGCCCAGGGCGGGCTGCTGCGGCGCGGTGCGCCTGCATCTCAACGATGCGGAGGCCGCGCGCGATGACGCCCGGCGCAACATCGATGCCTGGTGGCCGTTGCTCGAATCCGGCGCCGAAGGCCTGGTGATGACCGCGTCGGGCTGCGGCTCGCATGTGCTCGAATACGCTCATTTGTTGCAGGACGACCCCGACTACGCGGTGAAGGCGGCGCGGGTGGTGCTGACGACGCGCGATGTCAGCGAGGTCGTCGCGGCGGAGGCGGCCGGTCTCGCGCCCTTGTTGCAGGCTTGCGCTGCTTTGCCGGAAGGCGAGCGGGAGCTGGCGTTTCACAGCCCCTGCAGCCTGCAGCACGGACTGAAGATTCGCGGCACGGTCGAGTCCCTGCTTGCCGCCGCCGGCTATGCATTGACCGCGGTGGCCGATTCGCATCTTTGCTGCGGTTCGGCGGGTACCTACTCGGTGCTGCAGCCGGTGCTTTCAAAGCGCTTGCTGAGCAACAAGCTCGCCGCGCTGACCGCTGGCGCGCCTGCCGCGATCGCCAGCGCAAACGTCGGTTGCATGGCGCATCTGCAGGGCGCCACCGCCTTGCCGGTGAAACACTGGATCGAATTGCTCGACGCGCGCTTGTCCTCGTGACGGGGCGTGTCGGATTGAATTGAAGGGAAAGACATTGCAGATCGAAGAGCAACAGGCGCTGGATCGCCTGGTCGCCGGCGGGATTCGCATTCCACCGCAGCCCCGGGTTTTGATCGAGCTGCGCGATGCCATTGCCAGCGGCGATTACAGCGTCCGCTCGATCAGCCGCATCATCGGCCAGGATCCGGGATTGGTCGCGATGCTGTTCAAGGCATCGCGTTCGCCGGTGTTCTCACGCGGGCGAAAGTTCGACAAGCTGGATCAGGTATTGCAGGTGATAGGCATCAAGCAGACCTACACCCTGGTGCAGGCGATCGCACTATCCACGGCCATCGGCAATAGCACGCGCAAGGCGTTCGAAGTGTTCTGGGCGCGCTCCGGCGAGGTGGCGCAACTCGCGGCGATGATTGCCGAAGACCATGTCTCGGTCTGCAATGTTTTTCCCGAACAGGCTTACATGGCCGGGATCTTTCATGAATGCGGCGTGCCTGTGCTGATGATGCGCTTCCCCGACTATTGCAAGAAGTTGCATCTGGATCAGTTCTCTTGTTGGCCGAACCTGGCGGAAGAGGATGCGAAGTTCAAGGTCGATCACTGCAGCATCGGTTATCTGGTGGCGCGCCATTGGGGCTTGCCCGATTTTGTTTGCGCGGCGATTCGCTACCATCATGAGATACCCACCGAGGAATTGGGCGCGGCTGTATCGCTGGTAAGCATCGTGCAGTTGGCCATCCAGTTTCATCACCGCATCAACGATCAGCTCAATCCCCTGTGGGACAAGATCGGCGCGCGGGTGATGGAGGAGATCGGATTGACGTCCGACGACATGGAAGACTATTTCGACGACGTCTCCGCCCGTTTCAACGAGGCGAATCGCTGATCATGGCAAGCAGTCACTCGCAAGGCCATTGTTGTTCGGGTGCGACATGAGCGGAATCGGACTCGACGCCGCTGCGCGCGACTGGCAGACTCTGCGGGCTTCGTTTCGCTGGCACGTGCCGTCCCGCTACAACATCGCCCAGGCCTGCTGCGGGCGCTGGGCAGATGATCGGTCGCGCTTCGCGCTGTACTACGAAGACGAGTCCGGTCACACGGAAGCATGGACCTTCTGGGACGTGCAACAGGCCGCCAACCGCCTCTCCAATGTGCTCGGGGCAATGGGCGTCATGGCCGGCGACCGCGTTGCCGTCATCCTGCCGCAACGGCCCGAAACCGGCGTCGCGCACATGGCCTGCTACCAGATGGGCGCGATCGCGGTGCCCGTGTCCCACCTGTTCGGCGCCGACGCGCTCGAATTCCGCCTCTCGCACGCCGGCGTGCGGGTGGCGATCATCGACGAGGGGGGTCTGGAAAAACTCGGCGCCGTGCGCGAAAAGCTGCCCGACCTCAAGCACGTCATCGGCGTCGGCGGCGCGCGCGAATCCTGGGTGCGCGAGTGGAGCACGCTATTGCCCCTGGCTTCCGCGCGCTACACGCCGCGCGACACCGCGGCCGACGACCCGGCGATGATCATCTACACCAGCGGCACCACCGGCAATCCCAAGGGCGCGCTGATCGCGCAGCGCAGCCTGATCGGCAACCTGTCGGGTTTCGTCTGCTCGCATGACTTCTATCCGCAGCGCGGCGACATGTTCTGGTCGCCGGCCGACTGGGCATGGACCGGCGGCCTGTTCGACGCGCTGCTGCCGAGCTGGAACTTCGGCCAGCCACTTTTGGGCTATCGCGGCAGGTTCGATCCGGAAAAGGCCTTCTGGCTGATGGAAAAATACGGCGTGCGCAACAGCTTCCTGTTCCCCACGGCGCTGAAAATGATGATGAAGGCGGTGCCGCAGCCGAAGGAGAAATACGACCTGGCCCTGCGCAGCATCATGAGCGCCGGCGAGACCGTCGGCGAAACCGTTTGCCACTGGGCGCAGGAGGCGCTGGGCGTGACGGTCAACGAAATGTATGGCCAGACCGAGATCAACTACATCGTCGGCAATTGTGCCGCCGTGACGCCACCCAAGGCCGGTGCCATGGGCCGCGGCTATCCGGGCCACCAGTTGGCGGTGCTCGACGACGAAGGCAATCCCGTGGCTCCAGGAGAAATGGGCGAGGTCTGCGTCCAGCGCAGCTGCAACGGCGAGCTGGACCCGGTGTTCATGCTCGGCTACTGGAAGAATCCCGAGGCCACCGCGGAAAAGTTCTTCGGTGGCGGCGTCGACGATGCGCATGCCTGGGGCCGCACCGGCGACCTGGCGAAGCTGGATGAAGACGGCGTGCTTTGGTATCAGGGGCGCAGCGACGACATGTTCAAGAGCGCCGGTTATCGCATCGGGCCGGGCGAGATCGAGAATTGCCTGGTCAAGCACGCGGCGGTGGCCAATGCCGCCGTGATCGGCGAGCCGGACCCGGTGCGCGGCACGGTGGTCAAGGCTTTCATCGTGTTGCAGGCCGGGCAGCGTCCGTCGCCTGAGTTGGAAGCGTCGCTGCAGCAGCATGTGCGGCAATACCTGGCGCCCTACGAATATCCCAAGATCATCGAGTTCATCGATGCCCTGCCGATGACCACCACCGGCAAGGTCCAGCGCCGTCTGCTGCGCAATCGCCGCGGCTCCGTGGGCTAGAATGAAAACTGCGAGTACTCAGGAAGGCGGCACATGACCGATCCCGTTTCCGGCACCGACCGCCGCGCCAATCCCGCTTTGCGGGCGATCTTCATCGAAGCCTATGACGTGCTGCAGCCGTTCTTCGATCCCGCCAACAGTTGGGGCGGCCAGACTCATGAGCATCTGGCTTATCGCGCCCTGCACGAGCAGTTTCCCACCCTGTCGACGCAGGACGTGTTCACCCTGGTGGCGGCCGCGCGGCGGGTCTTCGCGCACGGCGGCAAGCCGGTAGCACCCTGACGAAATAGAGACGAGCGCCCTCGATGCCGGAACGACAATGGGTCAGGCAGGGCTTCTTGTTTGCCAGAAAGTCGGCGCTGGCGATACGGCGATGGCATGCGGTGCCTGGCGGTAGAATGGCCGAAGGCAGCGGGAACCGAACACCCGCAGTGCACATGACATCAAAGGGAATCATGGCCAGAACACATGCATTTCTAGCCACGGCGATAGTCGCTTTCTGGGCGACGACCGCCCCCGCCGCCGACCGCGCCCTCATCCTCACCATCAGCGACTACGCCACCAGCCCGCTGCCGGGCGCCGAATTCGATGGCGCCAATGCGCGGCAGATCGTCCAGCGCCTGGGCTTTGGCAGCGACAACATCCGCGCCCTCAAGGACCGCCAGCTCACCGCCAAAGGCATCGAAGACGCTTTCGCCAAATTGGTCGCCGAAACGCAGAACGGCGACCGCGTCTTCATCCATTTTTCCGGCCACGGCACCAGCCAGCGCGTCGACGGGCGCTGCCAGGAATCGCTGGTCGCACAGGACCTGAAAATGGTCAGCAGCCAGGCGCTGGCCGGCTGGCTGCAACAGCTCAAGGACAAAGCCAGCCGCGTCGTGGTCAATATCGACGCCTGCCACTCGGGCGGGTTGATCCAGGAATCTGGCACCCGCGGCGTCAAACCCGGCGCGCCGTCGCGCTTTCGACCGCGCTTCGTCGCCGCCCCCGAAGGCGCGCGCTGCGACAACCCGACCAATGTGGTGGCCGAAGTGCTGACCAGCGGCGTGCGCAGCACGCGCGGCGCGACCCTGGCCAACAACTACCTCTACATCGCCGCCGCGCGACGCGACGAAGTGGCCTACGAGGATTCCTCCGGCGGCGGCATGTCTACCGCCTCGCTGCTGGCCTGCCTCAACGCGCTGGTGGCCGACACCGACCGCAGCGGCGGTATCTCGGTCAAGGAACTGGTGCAGTGCGCGCAGACGCGCATCGACCAGGAGTTCGCCCAGGACCCGGTTTATCGGCCGCACCACATCAGCGTCAGCGGCAACATGGAATGGCCGCTGGCGGCGGAAGCCGCACCGAGCGCGGCGAGCGAGCGCGCCAATCCCGTCGCCACCCTGAGCGATCTGCAAGCCGGCAGCGACAGCCGCTGGCAGGTGCGAATCGACGCCAAACCGCCGCGCGCGAAAGTCGGCAAGGACGCCTTCAAGCTGAGCATCACCAGCAGCCAGGGCGGCTACCTGTACCTGCTCTACGTAGGCTCGGACCGGAAGGAATTCCTGCAACTCTATCCGGACAAGAACGAGCCGAACTGGATCGACGCCGACCGCCCGCTGCGCATCCCCGGCGAATTCGCCGCCGAAGGCCCGCGCGGCACCAACCACGTGCTGGCGCTGGTGTCGCGGGTGCCGCGGGATTTTTCCCGCATCCTCGGCCAGGGCAGCGCTGCGGCGACGCTGGCCAATGCAGCGGCGATCCAGGACATCACATGCACGACCCGCAACCTCAAGCGCAAAACCTGCCAGACGGTGGAAGAGGACGCGCAGGTGCAGACGCGGAATTTGAAGGTCTCGGCGGTGGCCGTGGGCGAGGCGGACAGTTATGGGGCGGTGATGGTGGAGTTGGTGGAGGAATAGGGGATGAGTATCCTCACTGGATATATCGCAAAGAGACTTCTGGGTGCCCTGCACTTGGCGTCGATTGTGGTCTTGGCGGCTCTCATGCAGACGTCTGGCGCGACGGAGGCAGAGATTTCCGTGACCGTGCAACAAGTGAAAGTGCTGGCAGAAACAATTTCTTTATTGAGTGAAGGACATCACAATGATCAGTAACGCATTCCGAACACTTGGCTGCGGCCTGGTGTCGATGGCAGTTGCCGCTTTTCCTCTGTGTGGAGTTTCGGCGCAGGACGCTGGTACGGATAGCGGTCAATTGGTTTCAGTACAACTTGGCCACCCTAGTGCGATCACCACCTTGGCATTTTCTTCTGCTGATAAGCAAATTGTGACAGGGAGCGGAGCAGACCCGGCTCATGTATGGGATATGTCGACAGGCCGGATCGTACGTTCCATTCCCGTATCGAACGCAAGAGTCACCTTTGTCTCTCAGGATGGAAAAACACTGATCTCCGAGATACCCAAGAGCGGCTTACAGATGCGGGATGTATTGACGGGAGAGCTTTTGCATACCTTCAAGGGGCATGCTCAACTTGTCGAATCCATAGCTATTTCCAATGACAAAAAGATCATCGCCTCCTGCACTGAAAAAACCATCAAGTTGTGGAATGTTGCAACCGGTCAGGAGTTACGAAGTATCGACTTAAATGTGAAGGGCATTAGTGCCCTGGCGTTTTCTCCAGACGGAAAGACCCTGACATCCGGAGGAAAGGACAAGATGATCAAGATGTGGGATATCGCTACAGGCAGAGAGATCATGAGTATCCCCATGGACATTTTCAATATTACAAGCATCGCGTATTCCCCCAATGGATTGACGGTGGCTGCTGGGGGAATCGAAGGCGGAATAACGCTTTGGGATGCGACCACAGGTATAGCCATTCGCACGTTCATGACCATAGGCGATGCGGATCGAAAAGTTTCTGGCCTCAAAGGGCCTCGTCGCATCGCATTCTCCCCTGATGGTCGCGTACTGGCGTCTGGCCGACACTTTGGCTCCGGCATCAATTTATGGGATGTAACCACCGGGCAGGAATTAAGCACACTTCCGACTGATGGCGCCGCGCCATCTTTGGCATTTTCTTCTGATGGAAAAACCTTGGCGGCAGGGACATGGCCCGTCGGCTCATTGGAAAAACCAGTTGTTCATCTATGGGAGTTGTCTTCAGGCAGAGAATGGAAAAGGTTGGTGAGCTACGGGGCGAATTTGAGAGAAATCGCCGTAACCCAGGATGGGAAATTGATTGCTTCGGCGGATAAGTCCTCAATCGTTATTCTGGAAGCCGACACAGGACGCCAAATCAAAGTATTGCTTGGACACAAGGATCAAATAGATGAATTGGCATTTTCCCGAGACGGAAAAACATTGGCATCTGTCAGCCGGGACCGAGTAGTCAAGTTCTGGGATTTTCCGTCAGGGGTGGAAACGCGCTCATTCCTACTGAACGCAAGTAAATATTCCACTTTCAGGTTTTCGCCAGATTTGGAGCACCTAGTGTACCAACGCGGCGAGACAGTCAGGGTAATGAAGGTTGGCAGCGGCCAGGACGTTGTGACTTTGAGCGGTTACCCGGATCGCGAAAAGAGCATTTTTCATTTTGTGCGCGTGAGTTTTTCGCCTGATGGAAGGCTCCTAGCTGTTGGAACCGGAGCGTCCAATGGCAATCAAGCCGCCGAAAAGACAATCAAGACAATTGATGTTTCAACTGGCACCGTGGTGAGGATGTTGGATGGGCACAGTCAAGGGGTTTCCAAGCTGGTCTTTTCCTCGGACGGCAAGCACCTATTCTCATATGGGTTTAGTGACGGCGTCAAAGTCTGGAATATGGCGAGCGGAAGCACGGTTTCGATGTCGCCTTCAGAAAGTTTAAACCGACTGTGGGCGATCTCTCCAGATGCTAAATGGGCCTTAGTGACAAGCTCTGACAGCAAACTCGCGTTTTGGAATCTAAAATCAGGTGACCTCCAAAAAAGCAACGTAGAACAAGTTTTTGATGCGGTTTTTTCTCGCGATGGTCTAACCTATTTCACGATTGGCAAAGACGGATCTCTCCGTCGATATGCCAGCGATAGCCGAAAGGAACTGTTCAAGTTTCTCAGGGTAGGGAAAGACGGCTGGATAACGATGACCCCCCAAGGCTACTTCGACTCCTCCGGCCCGGAAGCGGAAAAAGCCATCAACGTCCGCATCGGCAACGACGTCCTCGGCATCGGCAACTACCGCGAACACTTCTACCGTCCCGACCTTGTCAAACGCATCCTCGCTGGCGAAACCATCAACTCCACGGTGACGCTGGCCACCGTCAAACCGCCGCCCGCCATCGTCTTCAACGAAGCCCCCGGCGAAGCCAAGACCGACGAAGTCACCCTGCGCTACACCCTCACCGACCGCGGCGGTGGCATCGGCGACCTGAATCTGATCGTCAACGAATCCGCCGTCCAGCGCCTGAGCTCGGAAACCCACGCCCGCAACCTCAAGCGCAAGCCCGATGCCGCCAACCAGCGCACCGGCGAGATCACCGTCAAGCTCGGCCTTGGCGTGAATCAGATTCGCCTCGAAGCCTTCAACGCCGGCAACACCGTCGCCAGCGACCCCGCCGAAGCGCGCATTCTCGCCAAGTTCCAGGCCCGCAAGCCGAAGCTCCATGTGCTGGCCATCGGCATCGACGCCTACGACAACCCGCGCCTCACGCTCCGCTACGCCGCCAAGGACGCCAGGGCCGTCAGCGAAGCCTTCAAGACCGGCGCCACGGGTCTCTTCGATTCCGTCGATGTCACCCTGCTCACCACCCGGGAACAGACCAGCGTCGGCGCCATCCGCAAAGCCTTCGATAAGTACCGGCAGGTCGCCGCCGATGACGTCTTCGTCTTCTACGTCGGCAGCCACGGCAGCATGGAAGGCGAGACTAATGTGGATCGGCGCTACTACCTGCTGACGTCGAGCGTCGGCGCCACCTCGTTGGACAAGATCAAGCAGACCGCCATCTCGCAGGACGAACTCAAGCGCCTGATCGCCAACATCCCGGCGCAGAAGAAACTGCTGCTGCTGGACACCTGCCATTCCGGCGCGGTGGCCGATGCCTTGCTCAGCCGTGGCATGGAAGAGGACGCCGCGATCAAGTCGCTGTCACGTGCGGTGGGCTCGACGATCCTGACGGCGGCGACCGAAGCCCAACTGGCGCTGGAAGGCCACGAAGGGCATGGGTTGTTCACCTGGACGCTGCTCGATGGTTTGAAGGGCAGCGCCGACAGCAAGAAGCGCGGCTTCGTGAACACCAACGAACTGGCGGATTATGTCGAAGACAAGATGCCGGAAATCGCGGAGAAGCGTTTCAAGGCGCGACAGATCCCGTACAAGAATTCCATCGGCCAGGGGTTTCCGGTGGTGTCGGTGGGTGGGGCGAGGCAGTGATACTGTTGCCGCCAGTCAATCGGGAAACGACCGGAGACATCGCTTTGCGGATAATTTTTCCCGAGGCGTATCATTGGAACCAGCCTTTTGCCGAGGATCAACCATGAATCTCGAGGAACTTGTCACCGTAACGCCCGGTGTGCGCAGTGGCAAGCCGTGCATCGCTGGATCGCGCATTACGGTGTACGACATTCTGGAATACCTGGCGGGCGGCATGACCGAGCAGGAGATTCTGGCTGACTTTCCTACCTTGCGTCTTGAGCACATCCGCGCAGCGCTGGTGTTTGCAGCCAATCGCGAGAAGCGCTTGGCCGCATGACGAAGCCGAAGCTGCTGTTCGACGAAAATCTCAGCTTCCGCCTTGTCGAATTACTGGCTGAGCCGTTCCCGGGGAGTACGCATGTCAATGATGCCGGTTTGCATGGATGCCCGGATGGCGATGTCTGGACCTACGCCGCCGTGCATGGATTTGTCCTGGTTTCGAAGGACAACGATTTCAGGCAGCTGAGCTTTCTGCGGGGCGCTCCTCCGAAGGTCGTCTGGCTTCGGGTCGGCAATGCGCCGACGAAAGCGGTCGTCGATCTACTGCATTCCCGCAAGGCGGATATTGACTCGTTCGCGCAGGAAGCGGAGACGGCATTGTTGATGATTCAGATGGAACGCGACTATCCCTGAAAGCCATCTTTTCCTTTCGCGCCCGCCAAGGCATTTGCCGACTCTTTACTCCAGCCAGCGCCGCCGCCAGAAGACGATGCTCAAGGTGGTGGCGACCGTCGCCATCATGCCGATGGCGATCATGAAACCCGTGGGCAAATCCAGTAGCGGCATGGTCTTGAAGTTCATGCCGAAAATGCCTGAGATCAGCGTCGCCGGCATGAAGATGATGGCAACCACGGTCAATGCGCGGACTTCCTGATTGACCCGGTTGCTGACTGCGGACAAATAGATGTCGAGCATGCCGGCGATCACGTCGCGGTTGGCTTCCAGGGATTCGATGGCGTGTACCGTATGGTCATACACGTCGCGCAGGTAGGGGCGGGTTTCGGGGCGGAAGAAACGATCATCGGCACGGGTCAGGCTGTTGATCACCTCGCGCAAGGGCCAGATCGAGCGGCGCAGCGTCAGCGTCTCGCGCTTCAGCTGGTGCAGCGTCTGCAGCGAGCCGGGCTTGGGCCGCTCCAGCATTATGTCCTCCAGCTCCTCGGTGCGTTCGCCGATGCTTTCCAGTATCGTGAAGCAGCGGTCGACGATCGCGTCGAGCAGCGAATAGGCGAGATAGTCGGCGCCCAGTTTGCGGATCTGGCCGCGATCCTGGCGCAGCCGTTCGCGCACCGGGTCGAAGCGGCCGCTGGGCCTTTCCTGGAACGTCAGGACGAAGTCGCGGCCAAGGATCAGGCTTACCTGGTCGGAGCCGATCTGTCGGTTTTCGGGGTCGGTTTCGAAGAAACGGGCGACCATGAAAAGATAGTCGCCATAATCGTCTATTTTTGGCCGCTGGTTGGTGTTGAGAATGTCCTCCAGCACCAGCGGATGAAGTTTGAAGCGGCGCCCGATTTCCGCCATGACCTCGGGTTCGTGCAGACCATGGACGTTGAGCCAGAGTACCGGCAGTTTCGGCTGATAGGCCTGCGATGCCGCCAACGACCCGAATTGGTGCTCGGCGATCTCCAACTCGCCGTACTCCATCAGCGAGATCGCGGGCTGTGCGGTCTTGCGTTCGCCCAGATGGATCAGCGCGCCCGGCGCGAGGCCGACCTTGGCTGCCGGCGACAGGCGTTTGGCGGGACGCACGCGGCCTCGGCTTGGCTTGGAACTCGTCATGTCGGGGCTATCGAAAGACGCTTGATATCGATCAAATGGATTGATGTGGAAGGCGTATCATACCGGCGGCGCGCCAACTGCGTTTGCAGGGCGTGCATCCGCGACGGACGAGACAAAGAAAAATGCGCGTTCGTGCATTGCGAGCATCGATGAACAAGCGAATGGGAGAATCATGGCACTGACAATTGGAGTTCCCCGGGAAACACTGGCGGGCGAAAAGCGCGTGGCTACCGTACCCGAGGTCGTCGAAAAGCTCATCAAGCAGGGCTTTGCCGTCGCGGTCGAATCCTGCGCCGGAGATGCCGCGAATTTCAGCGATGATACCTATCGCGCCGCGGGCGCACAGATCATCGAGGGCGCTGCCAAACTGTGGGCAGCGTCCGACATCGTTTTCAAGATAGGTGTACCGACGACCGGGGAAGTCGGCCTCATGCGCGAGGGCGGTACCCTGATTGGCTTTATCTGGCCGGCGCAGAACCCGGAACTGATGCAGCAACTGGCCGCGAAGAAGGCCACCGTGCTGGCTATCGACGCCCTGCCGCGGATGCTCTCCCGCGCCCAGAAGATGGACGCGCTGACCTCCCAGGCCGGCGTCGCCGGCTATCGCGCCGTGATCGAGGCCGCCAATGCCTTCGGCCGTTTCTTCAACGGCCAGATCACCGCCGCGGGCAAGGTGCCTCCGGCCAAGGTCTTCATCGCCGGCGCCGGCGTCGCCGGCCTCGCGGCGATCGGCACCGCCGCTGGCCTGGGCGCCATCGTGCGCGCCAACGACACTCGTGCCGAAGTGGCCGACCAGGTCGTGTCGCTGGGCGGCGAATTCGTCAAGGTCGATTACGAGGAGGAAGGTTCCGGTGGCGGAGGCTACGCCAAGGTGATGAGCGAGGGCTTCCAGCAGGCCCAGCGCGAGATGTATGCCAAGCAGGCCAGGGAGGTGGACATCATCATCACCACCGCACTGATTCCCGGCAAGCCCGCGCCCAGGCTGATCACCGCCGAGATGGTGCAAAGCATGAAGCCCGGCAGCGTGATCGTCGACATGGCGGCCGAGCGGGGCGGCAATTGCGAGCTGACCGAGCCCGGCCAGACGGTGGTGAAGCACGGCGTGACCATCGTTGGCTATACCGACCTGACCTCGCGCCTGGCCAAGCAGTCGTCGACGCTGTACGCCACCAACCTGTTCCGCCTTGCCGAGGAACTGCGCAAGACGCAAAGCGTAAAAGACGATGACAGCATCGACGTCAACATGGAAGACGAGGCCATTCGCGGCCTGACCGTCGTCAAGAACGGCGAGGTCACCTGGCCGCCCCCGGCGCCCAAGCCGTCCGCCACCCCGCCCGCGGCCAAGCCAGCCGCGGCGCCGGCACAGGCTGCGAAAAAGGGCCACGGCCACGGCGCCGCGAGCGAGCCGATGGCGGGCAACAAGCTGGCCATCATGTTCGGAGTTGCTGCGGCGTTGTTCTGGTTCGTCGGCGCCAACGCGCCGGCGGCTTTCCTCGCCCACTTCACGGTGTTCGTGCTGGCCTGCTTCGTCGGCTACATGGTGGTGTGGAACGTGACGCCGGCCCTGCACACGCCGCTGATGAGCGTGACCAATGCGATCTCCAGCATCATCGCCATCGGCGCCTTGGTGCAGATCGCGCCGCCGCTGGCGGGGGGGCTGCCGCCGGACCAGTGGATACGCTGGCTGGCGGTCGGCGGGATCATGCTGACGGCCGTCAATATGTTCGGCGGCTTCGCCGTGACCCAGCGCATGCTGGCCATGTTCCGCAAATAACCCAGGAGACACGACATGTCTGGAAATCTGGCAACTGTCTCCTACATCGGAGCAACCATTCTTTTCATCCTCAGCCTGGGCGGTCTTTCCAACCCCGAGAGCTCGCGCCGCGGTAATCTCTTCGGCATGATCGGCATGGCCATCGCCGTGCTGGCCACGGTATTCGGGCCGCGCGTGACGCCGGCCGGCATTCCCTGGATCATCGGTGCCATGGTGGTCGGCGGCGCTGTCGGCCTGTATGCGGCCAAGGTCGTCAAGATGACGCAGATGCCCGAACTGGTTGCGCTGATGCACAGCCTGGTCGGCCTCGCCGCCTGCCTGGTCGGCTTCGCCAGCTACATCGACACCTCGGCGCCCCTGGCCGGCGCGGAAAAGACCATCCACGAGATCGAGATCTACATCGGCATCCTGATCGGCGCGGTGACCTTTTCCGGATCGCTGATCGCTTTCGGCAAGCTGTCGGCCAAGATCGGCGGCGCGCCGCTGCTGCTGCCGGGACGCCACTGGCTGAACCTGGCCGGCCTGCTGGTGGTGATCTGGTTCGGCCGCGAGTTCATCAACGCCCACACCATCGCCGACGGCATGACGCCGCTGATCGTGATGACCGTGATCGCGCTCTTGTTCGGCATCCACATGGTGATGGCGATCGGCGGCGCCGACATGCCGGTGGTGGTCTCGATGCTCAACAGCTATTCGGGCTGGGCGGCGGCGGCAACCGGCTTCATGCTCTCCAATGACCTCCTGATCGTGGTCGGCGCGCTGGTCGGGTCAAGCGGCGCGATCCTGTCCTACATCATGTGCCGCGCCATGAACCGCAATTTCATCAGCGTCATCGCCGGCGGTTTCGGCACCGGCGGCGGTACGGTGGCGAAGAAAGTCGGCGCTGGCGATACGGCGCCTGTCGGCGAAGTGGTGCCGATCAGCGCCCTCGAAACGGCCGAACTGCTGAAGGAAGCCAAGAGCGTGATCATCGTTCCCGGCTACGGCATGGCGGTGGCGCAGGCTCAGCACACGGTGTATGAAATCACCAAGCACCTGCGCGAAAAGGGCGTCAACATCCGTTTCGGCATCCACCCGGTGGCGGGACGTATGCCCGGCCACATGAACGTGCTGCTGGCCGAAGCCAAGGTGCCCTACGACATCGTGATGGAAATGGACGAACTCAACGAGGACTTCCCCGACACCGATGTGGCGATGGTCATCGGCGCCAACGACATCGTGAATCCGGCGGCGCAGGACGACCCGGGCAGCCCGATCGCCGGGATGCCGGTGCTCGAAGTCTGGAAGGCCAAGACCTCGATCGTGATGAAGCGCAGCATGGCCTCGGGCTACGCCGGGGTCGACAATCCGCTGTTCTACAAGGAGAACAACCGCATGTTGTTCGGCGATGCGAAGAAGATGCTGGATGAGGTGCTGGTGGCGCTGAAGGCCTGATCTGATGCGACCGTAGCCTGGGGACTGATCATTTCAACCGCAGGAAAAACGCCACGGCATGCCGTGGCGTTTTTGTTGGAATAGAGTCTTGGTTCGCAGGAGTCGGCGCTGACGGCGCGGCGACCCGGTAAGCTGCGGTTGATCAACATGAGCGATTTGCCTATGGAACTCGATCCGGATGCGCTCCAGAAACTCGTTGACGCGACGCTCGGCCATTATCAGGCGCGGGCGGCCGCCTTTTGGGAGGGCACGCGCCACCATGATGTCGGGCAGAACATCGAGGCGCTGTTGCGCCACATTCAGGCAGTGCCGCCATTCGTCCTGCTGGACTTTGGTTGTGGCCCCGGCCGCGACTTGGGGGCATTTGTCCAACGCGGGCACCGGGCCATCGGGATCGAGGGAGCCCAGGCGCTGGCGGAGATGGCGCGTGGGCACAGCGGCTGCGAGGTCTGGCAGCAGGATTTTCTGCGGATGGAACTGCCCGATGGCTATTTCGATGGGGTGTTCGCCAACGCGTCCCTGTTTCATGTGCCAAGACAGGAATTGCCACGCGTATTGCGGCAATTGCAGGCGACGCTGAAACCGGGAGGCGTATTGTTCAGCTCGAATCCACGCGGCAACAACGAAGAGAGCATCAGCGGCGAGCGTTACGGCGCCTATTACGATCTCGCTACGTGGCGCTCCTATCTCGTTGCTGCCGGTTTTACGGAACTGGAGCATTACTACCGGCCGGCCGGTCTGCCGCGCGAGCAACAGCCCTGGCTCGCCAGCGTCTGGCGCAGGGAGGCGAGTTCGTGAGCCGGGTGTCGCTCGGCACCGGGTTCCGGGCCGGATTGCCTGCGGCCACGGCAGCACTGAAAGGGAGTTTGCATGGCTGATGCAGCACGAACTTTTCGCCTGCTCCTGGTCGGCGGCACTGGCGAGGTCGGTCGAGCGGTATTGGTCCAGGCACTTGCCGATGCACGGATCGGCGAAGTCGTTGCGCTCACGCGCCGTCCCCTACCGGCTGCGGCGAGACTCAACAACATCGTGGTCGATTTCAACAAATTGCCCGAGCAAGCATCCTGGTGGGCAGTCGATGCCGTGGTGTGTACTCTCGGCACGACGCAGCGGGCGGCGGGTTCGAAGGAGCAATTTGCCGCCGTCGATCGCGACCTGGCGCTACGCATCGGGCGTCTTGCCCGGGCGGCGGGCGCAACCCGTTTCGCGTTGAACTCGTCGCTTGGGGCGGACGCCCGATCGGCAAACTTCTATCTGCGGACCAAAGGCGAAGCCGAAGACGCGATTCGGGAACTCGCTTATCCAGGCTATACCATCGTGCGTCCCTCGCTGATCGATGCCGATCGAGTCGAGAAGCGGCCGGGCGAGCGTCTGGCGCTGACATTCGCGCGTGCACTGCGCCCCTTGATTCCCCGTCGCTGGCGGGCGGTGGCGCCCGCCGCAATTGCCCGCGCCCTGCTCGACGGGGCATTGGCCGCATCGCCGCAGAGTCGAGTGGTCGAATCCGAGGATCTTCACTCGCCGCGGCCAGCTACCGCCTGAACATGGGACGTAGCGCAATTCTGGCGATGCTGTGGTGGATCGCGGCACTGGGTACGCTGGTGGCGACGGCTGCCTGGGTCGGCGCCGGCGAGTTCGGTCCTCCTGCTCTCGATCGTGAAGGACTGATCCTTGCCAATACCTGGCGCAGCCCGTGGCTGGACCAGGTATTTCCGGCCCTGACCTGGCTTGGATCCCTGTTCGTGCTGTTGCCCTTGGCGTTGATCGCCGGCACTTTGCTATGGCGTCGGGGCCATCGCGGCGAGGCTGGCTTTCTCGTCGCTGCCCTTGTCGGGGCATCGGTGCTGGCCCAGGCGGCAAAGCATCTGGCGCTGCGTCCGCGACCGGACTTGTACCTTGCATTGAGTTCGGTCGCGTCGCCGCTTTCCTTGCCCAGCGCTCACGCGATGCAAGTGACGGCGCTTGCGGTGGCCCTGTTGCTGGTCATGACTCGTCTCGCGCTGCGTGGCAGCTACTGGGCGCTGCCGGTACTGGTTTCGATCGTCGCGGCGGTCGGCGCCTCCCGCCTCTATCTGCAAGTCCATTACCCGAGCGACGTGCTGGCGGGCACGGTTGCGGCGGTTTGCTGGGTGGCGGGCTTATGGGCGCTGCTGCTGGTCAGGGAAGGTACTGCGTAATCCTGGTCGACGCCTCGGCAGGGGCTCGCGTCGGCCGAGGGCGACAAAAAAGCGGGCCGTAGCCCGCTTTTTTGTTCCGGAACGCCGAAGTTACTTCTTCTCAGCCTTCTTTTCTTCTTTCTTCCCGGCTTTCTTCTCTTCCTTCTTCTCGGCCTTCTTCTCTTCTTTCTTTTCCATCTTCTTGTCGTCCTTCATCGCGCCGCCATGGGAGGCTGCGAAGGAACCCACGGAAACGGTGGCGAAAGCGGCGGCGATCAGGATGGACAGTAGCTTGCTCATGTAAGACTCCTTGAATTTTGTAGAAAAACACGACGCCCTTTGTGGACGCCCGACGAATGTAACGCCCGGTACATCCCGCAGGTTGACCGGCTGAGGCGATTTGCCTATGGCGGCGGGGATCAAAACGGCATTTCAGGGCAAAGAAAAAGCGGGCCGCAGCCCGCTTTGAGATTCTGAGCAAGCCGTAATTACTTCTTGTCAGCCTTCTTCTCTTCCTTCTTTTCGGCCTTTTTCTCAGCCTTCTTTTCTTCCTTCTTCTCGACCTTCTTCTCTTCGGCGGCGAAGGAACCCACGGAAACGGTGGCGAAAGCGGCGGCGATCAGGATGGACAGTAGCTTGCTCATGTAAACTCCTTGAATTTTGATAAAAACGTCGCGCCGTCAGCGGCGCGCGCGGACTATATACAAACTCCATGCTTCTTGGCAAGTTGATCCAGTTCGCGCGGTTTTTCGCGTTTTTGACGGCAGCTCTGACTATTGCTTTCGCGATATCGGCAAATGCCGCGCCGCGCAGACCAACGGCCGACACCGAGGTGCTGGAGCGCTTGCCCTTGCGCGCCGGCGATGCATCGGCGCGCGAACTGGCCGCCCTGCGTGGCGCGATGACCGCCGCGGCGAGCGATCCGGTGCCGGCCGCGAACCTCGCCCAGCGCTATTTCGATCTCGCCATGGCGCGCGGAGACCCGCGCTACGTGGGTTATGCCGAGGCAGTGGTCGCTCGCTTTTCCGAGCCATTGCCGGCATCGCTGCGCCTGATACGCGGGCTGTTGCGGCAGTATCGGCACGACTTCGACGGCGCCTTGGACGACTTTGCCGGCGCCTTGGCGCTCGATCCCGACTTGGCCGTGGCCAACGCTTGGCGCGCCGCGATCTATCTGGTTCAGGCCAATTATGCCGCGGCGCAAAAAGAGTGCGATGCGCTCCAGAGGCGTGGCCGCAGCACGCTGCACGGCGGCTGCGTCGGGCTGGTGCAGGCCTACGGCGGACAGCTTGCGGCGGCGTATGGGACCTTGCAGCAGGCGCTGGCGACCAGCGGCGACGCCGACAGCCGGCTCTGGCTGCTTACCCGGCTGGGTGAAGTCGCGGCCTGGCGCGGCCAACTGGAGCTGGCCGAGAAGCACTACCGCGAGGCCTTGAGCATCGGTCGCGACGATGGTTACCTGCTTGCCGCCTGGGCCGACTTCCTGCTCGATTCCGGGCGTCCGGCCGAGGTGATCCGCCACCTGGCCGGCTGGGAGAGTTCCGACATCCTCTTGCTGCGCCTGGCCGAAGCCGAGGCGGCGCTGAAGTCACCGGCCGCGGCGCGGCTCGCCCGGCTTCTCGATGACCGATTTGGAGCCGCCAAACAGCGCGGCGACACCACGCACCGGGCCGAAGAGGCGCGCTACCAATTGCGCCTGCGCGGCAATTCGGCGGAAGCCCTGCGCCTGGCAGCGGAAAACTACCGGGTCCAGCGCGAACCGCGCGACGCCCGGGTCCTGCTCGAAGCCGCGATTGCCACGGGGGACACCGCCGCCGCTCAAGCCGTGCGCGACTGGCTGCGCAGCAGCGGTTTCGAGGACGCGCGCCTGCGCCGCCTGGGCCAGGAGTTATGCGAAGCGGTATCCCCTTGCGGGACGGCGCCGGTGACACGGCGATGATGTTGCGGCGCTGCCTGCTCGGCCTGTTGCTGCTGCTGTCGCTGCCGGTTCTGGCGCACAAGGCCAGCGACAGTTATCTGGTGCTCGACGTCAAGGGCAAGGAGGTGTCGGGGCAGTGGGACATCGCCCTGCGCGATATCGATTTCGCCCTCGGCCTCGATCGCGACGGCAATGGCGAGATCACCTGGGGCGAACTGCGCGCGCGACATGCCGACATCGCCGCCTGGGCGCTCGGGCGCCTCTCCGTGCGGCGCGGCGGCGACTGCGCGCTGCAGGTGGCCGATCATCTGGTCGACGTCCATACCGACGGCGCCTATGCCGTGCTGCAACTCGCCGGTAGTTGTCCGGCGGCGAGCGGCGATCTGGCGCTGAACTACCGCCTGCTGTTCGATCTCGACGCCTTGCATCGCGGCCTGCTACGCCTGAACCTGGACAGTAGCAGCCATACCGCCGTGCTTTCGCCGCAGCGGGCGCAGCAGCACTTTGCTGCCGGCGGGGCGTCGCGCCTGGCCCAGTTCGGCCAGTATCTGGTGGAAGGCATCTGGCATATCTGGATCGGCTTCGATCACATCCTGTTCCTGCTTTCCCTGCTGCTGCCCGCGGTGCTGGTGCACGAGGGCAGGCGCTGGCGCGGGGTCGCACATTTTCGGGAAGCCCTGGTCGAGGTGCTGTGGGTGGTCACCGCCTTCACCGTGGCGCATTCGATCACGCTCTCGCTCGCGGCCCTGGGCTTGGTCGAGCTGCCCTCGCGGCTGGTCGAATCGGCCATTGCGGCCTCGGTGGTGCTGGCGGCGGCGAACAACCTCAAGCCGCTGGTCGAGCACCGGCGCTGGATGGTGGCCTTCGGCTTCGGCCTGATCCACGGCTTCGGCTTCGCCAGCGTGCTGACCGAACTGGGCTTGCCGCGGGAGACGCTGGTGTTGTCCCTGCTCGGTTTCAATCTCGGCGTCGAGGCCGGCCAACTGGCCATCGTCACGGTGTTTCTGCCGCTCGCCTATGCCCTGCGCACCACCGGCTTCTATCGCCGCGTGGTGTTCGTCGGCGGATCCCTGCTGACGCTGGCGATTGCCCTGATCTGGCTGGTCGAGCGAGCCTTCGACCTGAAGCTGATCAGTGCCTGAAGGTCGGAAGCTATTTGAGCTTCTTGCATTTCTTGGCGTAAATCATGTCGCTGAGTTCGGCGCCCAGCTTGGTGCTGCGCTTGTTCTCAATCGCGCAGTTGTCGTCCTTGATGCTGATTCCGGTCACCATGAAGCTGTCCTTGATCGTGCTCCCCGAGTCGTCATACTGAATGGGGATGATTTCCCCCTTCTTGACCGTGGTCGGGATACGGATCGACACAGCCTCACCCTTGGGCGCGATCATGGCGTCGGACGCCCGTTTCAGATCTCCAACGCCGCCGGTCTCGACCCATTCCGCGGCTTGCTGCGCGCTGGCGGCCGTCGTCAGGACAATATAGCTTGCAACGAGGGATAAGGATTTTTTCATGGCATGCGCTCGCTTTCCGGCCGGCCAACCAGGAATGGCGGCCGATAAGTATTTGTAGCACAGCGGGCTTTCAGACTGCAAGTTACCGCAAGTCACCGCGTCATGAGGCGCTGCGGCAGCGGACTCAGGTTCTGCCCTGGCGCAGCTCGTATTCCGCCCAGAGTGCTGCGGCAAAGGCCTTCCACGCCGCGCCGCCGTGGGTGTGCATATCGACGCGGGCGCTTTCCTTCATCACCGTCAGCATCAGTTGCGCCAGACCGAAGAGTTCGATGCGGGTGCGCTCCTGCGGATCGCTCGGATCGCAGTGGGCTGCCTCAATCTTGCAGTCGAGCGCCTCGCGCGCCAGTGCGCGCACCTGCGCCTCGTTGGTCCAGTCGATGCCCAGAATGACGCCTTTGCGTTCGATCTCGCGATCGAGTTGGCCCGCCTCGCGGGTGTAGTTTTCAAAGCCGCTCATGATGGCCTCCCGGCTCAGCCCAGCGTGTTGTTGACGACCTCGGCGACGTCCCTCGCCAGCCCGGCACACGCCCGCACCCGCTCCAGCGCGGCGCGTGCGTGCGCCTGGCGGCCGCTGTCGAACTGGCGCCAGCGGTCGAAGCTGCGGGCGATGCGCGAGGCCACCTGCGGGTTCATGGCCTGCAATTCGAGGATGACGTCGGCGGCGAGCTGGTAGCCGCTGCCGTCGGCGGCATGGAAGTGGCGCGGGTTGGCGGCGCAGAAGGCGCGCACCAGCGAGTAGACCTTGTTCGGGTTCCTGATGTCGAAGGCGGGGTGCTGCATCAGGGCACGGACGCGGGCCGCGGTGTCGGGCAGGCGCGAGGTGGCCTGTACTTGCAGCCACTTGTCGACGACCAGCGCCTCGTCTTTCCATTGCCCGTAGAAGTCGGCGAGCGCCTGGTCGCGCTCGGCGAGGTCGAGGTTGGCCAGGGTGCCGAGGGCGGCGATGACATCGGTCATGTTGCCGCCGTCCTTGAACTGGGTCATCAGGCGCGGCAGCACGGCGGCGGCGAGATAGGCGGCGTCGCTTTCGGCGAGGTAGCTCAAGGCAAGGTTGCGCAGCGCACGGCGGCCGGCCTGGAGGCCGTCCGGGGCGTAGGGGCCGCTGGGCGCAAGCGCCGACCACGCGGCTTCGAACTTGTCGCGCAGGACGGCGGCGAGATGACGGCGCAGGGCGCTGCGGGCGAGGTGGATGGCGTCGGGGTCGATGGCGTGGCCGCGACCGGCGATCTCTTCGGCCAGCACCTGTTCGGCGGGGAGGACCAGGGCTTCGGCGGCGAGGGCGGGGTCACCACTGACGTCAATGCGGAGGCCGTCGTCGAGCACGCGACCGACGGCGGCGACGAAAGCGTCGGGTATCCAGTCGTTGCCTTCGCCATCGACGGCGATGCCGGCGAGCAGCACGCGGGTGGCCAGGCGCTGGCCCGCCTCCCAGCGGTTGAAGGCGTCGCTGTCGTGGGCCATCAGGTGGGCCAGTTCGGCATCCGATTGTTCGAAGTCGAGATGCACCGGGGCCGAGAAGTCGCGCAGCAGGGAGGCGACGGGTTGCGCCGGAATGGCGTCGAAGACGAAGGTCTGCGAGGTTTCGGTGAGCGACAGCACTCTCGTGCTTTCAGGCAGCGCATCCGTACCGTCGGGCAGCACCAGGCCGACGGCGACGGGGATGTGCAGCGGGCCGTCGTCGATGGCGAAGCCGGCGTCCTTAAGCCGCTGCTCGTAGGCGGTGGGGGCGAGGCTTTGCGTCAGGGTCAGCGTGTAGCGCTGGGCGGCGGCGTCGTAGCGGCCTTCGGCCTTGAGGCGCGGCGTGCCGGCGCGGGCGTACCAGCGGCGGAACTGGCTGAGGTTTACGTCGGATGCATCCTGCATGGCGGCGACGAAATCCTCGCAGGTCACGGCCTGGCCGTCGTGGCGCTGGAAGTAGAGGTCCATGCCCTTGCGGAAATTTTCACGGCCGAGCAGGGTGTGGATCATGCGCACGACTTCGGCGCCCTTTTCGTACACCGTGGCGGTGTAGAAATTGTTGATCTCGGCGTAGGAGGCGGGCCGGATCGGATGCGCCATGGGGCCGGCGTCCTCGGGGAACTGGGCGACGCGGAGCGTCCGCACTTCCTGGATGCGAGTGACGGCGCGGGAATGCACGTCGGCGCCGAACTCCTGGTCGCGGAACACGGTGAGGCCTTCCTTGAGCGAGAGCTGGAACCAGTCGCGGCAGGTGACGCGGTTGCCGGTCCAATTGTGGAAGTACTCGTGGGCGACGACGCGGTCGATGTTCTGGTAGTCGGTGTCGGTGGCCGTGTCCGGGCGCGCCAGCACGTACTTGGTGTTGAAGATGTTGAGGCCCTTGTTCTCCATCGCCCCCATGTTGAAGTCGCCGACGGCGACGATCATGTAATGGTCAAGGTCCATCTCCAGGCCGAAGCGCACCTCGTCCCAGTGCATGCTCTTCTTCAGCGCGGCCATGGCGTGGTCGCACTGGTCGAGCTTGCCGGGTTCGACATACACGGCGAGGCGCACATTGCGGCCGGAGCCGGTGACGAAGCGGTCTTCGAGCACGTCGAGCTTGGCGGCGACCAGGGCAAACAGGTAGGCCGGCTTGGCGAACGGGTCTTCCCAGCGCGCCCAATGGCGGCCGTTGTCCGCCTTGCCCGCGGCGACGAGGTTGCCGTTGGACAACAGCTGCGGGAAGCGCAGCTGGTCCGCTTCGATGGTGCAACTGAAGCGCGCCATGACGTCGGGACGATCCGGGTAGAAGGTGATGCGGCGGAAGCCCTGCGCCTCGCACTGCGTGAAATAACCGTCCTTGGATTTATAGAGGCCGGAAAGCTGGGTGTTGCGATCCGGTTCGATGCGCACCAGGGTTTCGAGGATGAATGTATCGGGCAGGGGGCCGTGCCCGGTGTCGTGAATGCTCAAGCTTTCGTCGCCGACGGTGTAACGCGAAGGCGCCAGCGCCGTTACCTGCCCGCGAAGCGGAGTCCCAGGTACGCAAGGCGAGCCAACGCCGACTTCTTGCAGGCTGAGTTCTTCGCCCTGAAGCACCAGGTCGCCGCCCTTGCCATGGGGATTGCGGCGGCAAGCGAGGTGGGCGCGGACGGCCGCAAATCCGTCGTGAATGGCGACGTGGAGATCGACGCTGTCGATCAGCCAGGCCGGCGCGGTGTAGTCCTTGAGGTAAATGGTGTGGGGGGTCTCGGTACGCATGGCGTCTCTATTTCGCTTTGGTTTTGGCGCGCGGTTTCTTCGTGCTGGCAGTTGCGGCGGGGCGGGTTTGTCGGGCAGCGAGAAAGCGCGCGAGGTAACGACCTGTGTAGCTGCCCTTGATCAGAGCCACGTCTTCCGGCGTCCCCATGGCAATGATGCGGCCGCCGCCATCGCCGCCTTCGGGGCCAAGGTCGACCACCCAGTCGGCGGTCTTGATCACGTCGAGGTTGTGCTCGATGACGACGATCGTATTGCCGTGGTCGCGCAGGCGGTGCAGCACCGAGAGCAGCATTTCGATGTCCTGGAAATGCAGGCCGGTGGTTGGTTCGTCGAGGATGTAGAGCGTGCGGCCGGTGTCGCGCTTGGAGAGTTCCAGCGCCAGCTTGACGCGCTGCGCCTCTCCCCCCGAAAGCGTGGTGGCCGACTGTCCGAGCTGGATGTAGGAGAGGCCGACATCGACCAGCGTCTGCAATTTGCGCGCGACCACCGGCACCGGGTCGAAAAATTCGCGCGCCTGCTCGACGGTCATCTGCAGCACCTCGTGGATGGTCTTGCCCTTGTAGCGGACTTCCAGGGTCTCGCGGTTGTAGCGCTTGCCGTGGCAGACATCGCAGGGGACGAAGATGTCGGGCAGGAAGTGCATCTCGACCTTGATCATGCCGTCGCCCTGGCAGGCCTCGCAACGACCGCCCTTGACGTTGAAGCTGAAGCGTCCCGGCGAATAGCCGCG